>Ga0070671_100000340_pt1 | contig 32103 bp, 29 predicted proteins | sample KBSS73metaG_FD_65341 | JGI IMG/M metagenome (GOLD analysis project Ga0070671, IMG submission 65341) | Switchgrass rhizosphere microbial communities from Kellogg Biological Station, Michigan, USA - KBS S7-3 metaG | ecosystem: Host-associated > Plants > Roots > Rhizosphere > Soil ...
GAGGACGCGCATTATACCGCCACTTCCTCTCAACGCAAGCAGTTTTTAAACCCTCAAAAACACCGCTTGCCGCTCTCGGCTGCCGCCAAGAGAGGGGCGCATTATAGGGACCGCTTTGTTGACGTCAATAACTTTTAGCGAATTTTCAAAAGTTATTTAAATGAAGGTGATCAATCGATCACTTCAAGCAGGTGATACTTCTTTTTACCCAACCTCACCACATAAAAAGAAGCGTACAGCGCGCGGTCACCAGCGAAACATTCCGCAGCTTTCATATTGTCGTCGAAGCCGATCACCCCGCCGTTGATGGATATGGCATTACCAGCCAGGGCGTCCTTCACATGTTTACCAGACGTCGCCAGCCCGCACTCCACAAATAACTGAGTCAACGGAACACCAACCAGTGACTCGCGCTTCACTCGAGTGCTCGGCAACCCATCAAGCCGCAATTGATGAAAATCCTCTCGCGAGAGATCACGCAAATCGCCGCTAAACAATGCGGCTGTGATTCGCTTCGCCGCAGCAACTCCGAGCGCTCCATGGACGAGCGTCGTCACTTCATCAGCCAAAATGGTTTGCGCCTGAGGGCGACCCGCCGCGAGCCGATCCTCTTCTTCTATCTGATCAATTCGCGTCGGATTTAAGAAGGTGAAATAGCGCAGGAACTTGTAAACATCAGCATCGGCGGTATTAATCCAGAACTGATAAAACGCGTAGGGCGAGGTTTTAGCCGCATCGAGCCAAACCGTACCGGTTTCGGTTTTGCCAAACTTAGCGCCATCGGCTTTCGTCACCAACGGCGTGGTCAACCCGTAAACCTGTTGCGCATTGCGCCGCCGAGTAAGATCGATGCCGCCGGTTATGTTGCCCCACTGGTCGGAGCCGCCAATCTGCAACGTACATCCGTAACGCTGATTAAGCTCGGCGAAATCGTATGACTGCAGCAACATGTAGCTGAACTCGGTGAACGAGATGCCATCGCCCTCCCGCTCAAGGCGCTGCTTGACCGACTCCTTATGAATCATCGCATTGACCGAAAAGTGCTTGCCGACATCGCGCAGAAAATCGAGCGTCGACATGCCGCTCATCCAGTCGAGGTTATTGACGACCAGCGCACCGGTCGGCGAATCGTCGAGGTCGATAAACCGCCCCACCTGATTACGTAATTTATCCACCCAACCCGCAATGACATCGGGTGTATTCAGACGCCGCTCCTGCGCTTTGAAACTGGGATCGCCAATCAGGCCAGTCGCACCGCCAACCAGCGCAATCGGCCGATGCCCCGCCAACTGGAAACGGCGCAAGGTCAACAGCGGTACCAGACTTCCAATATGCAGGCTATCGGCGGTCGGATCGAAGCCGCAGTAAACAGTACGGCTGCTGGCACCAAGGTGGTGCTCAAGCTCGCCTTCGGCGGCCGCAATTTGGGCAACCAACGTGCGAGCGCGCAGATCGGAAAGAACATTGGCAGAATTTTGGCTCATAAGGCGAGTCGTTCGAATTGTGCGCGGCGCCACTCAGCAGCGTGATCAAGCCAGCATCTTTGGCGCATAAAAGGTTGACGTAATGGAGATTCCAGGCAAACTGTATAGGAGTGCCAGCAAGTGGCGCACCTTACATCAACCTCATTTAATTGCAAGTTCGTGCAGTCGAGATCGCTCAAAAGGCCGTTGAGCGTCGATCGGTAAGCTTTTTGCACATAATTTGCGGACTTTTTTGGTCAATTTGACCCCGTATTGAAGATCGGATTGATGACAGATAAGAAATTTAAGCCACTGGCGACCATTAAACACCTGTTCCAAGAACTTCCGACAACCCACATGCTGCTAGCCAGTCTGGCGGTGGCGGTGGTGTTTTTTGCGCTGATGTTGCCGAGCGGCGAAGTTCAGGCGAACCGACGAGCGATGCCGCTGTCGCTGCAAACCGAGCTTGATCCGCAACTTGTTCTGAATAACCTCGCCACTCCCTCCATTATCGAACCCAGATTAAACACCGAGCAATTTGCCAGCGATGTAGGCTGGCAGGAGCTGACTGTTCGCAAGGGTGACAATCTCGCCAAGCTGTTCGAGCGTGCGGGTGTATCGGCGACGGACATGAATGAAGTGCTGCAGTCGGGCCCCGAGGCAAAAACCCTCACGCACATCTTCCCCGGCCAAAAGCTGGCATTTCAGCTCGATAAAGAAGGGCAGTTGGTCGCGCTGCGTTATGAACAAACTGAGCTGAAAAGCACCCTATACAACCGCGATGACAGCAATTTCGTCGCGGAAAAAATTAATCGCGATCCTGAAGTCCGTCACCAGTTCGCCAGCGGTGTGATCACATCGTCACTTTACAAGGCGGGCCTCGACGCAGGCTTAAGCGACGCAATGATCCTGCAGATGGCCGAGATCTTTGGCGGCGAAATCGACTTCGTACTCGATCTGCGCGCGAACGATCATTTTGTCGTGATGTATGACGAGTACTACCTCGACGGCAAGAAAATCGGCAATGGCCCCATTCTGGCGGCTTCCTTTACCAATCAGGACGAGGCTCATTCCGCGTTCCGCTACGTATATGCGAACGGCGATACCGGCTACTTCTCAGCGGATGGCGTCAGCATGCGCAAAACATTTATGCGTGCGCCACTGGACTTCATTCGCGTCAGCTCGCCATTCAGTCTGAGCCGAGTGCACCCTCTATTTAAGACGAGTCGCCCGCATCGCGGCATCGATTATGCCGCACCCACTGGCACACCGGTTTATGCAGCGGGCGATGGTCGTGTCGTGCAATCGGGCTTCAGCGATTCCAACGGCAATTTCGTCGTAATCCAGCACAACGGCACCTACTCCACCAAGTATTTGCACCTGAGCAAGCGCTCCGTAAAAGCAGGTGATCGCGTTAAACAACACCAGGTTATCGGCGCGGTAGGCTCAACGGGTTGGGCAACGGGCCCGCACCTGCATTACGAATTCCTCGTTAACGGCACCCATACCAATCCGGCAACGATTGCCGGTAAGCTGCCGCAAGCCGATCATATCGCGAGCACTGAGAAACGTCGTTTCAGCGAGCAGGTTCGCGGCTTGGAAGTACAGTTCGTCGCCTACGCCAATCAAAGCAAACTGGCGCTGCAGGACAGCCATTCCGCGCCGGACAATACCAGTCGTAAAAGTCTTTAACCGATGACGCAGTCCGGCGAGCTTTACGTCGGGCTGATGTCCGGTACCAGCCTGGATGGGATCGATGCCGTATTGATCGATCTCGCCAGCGCCCCCACTTTAATAGCCGCCGAAACGCTCTCCTTCTCCTCCGGCCTACATCGCGAACTGCTTGCGTTATGCAGCTCAGGTGCGAATGAGATTGAGCGGATGGGCCGCGCCGACCGACAACTCGGCATTGAGCTGGGTCAGTCTGTAACGAAGCTGTTAAGCATTGCGCAAGTCGCACCGAACACGATTAAAGCGATTGGCAGTCACGGCCAAACCATTCGACACCGACCGCCCCATGCCGAAGAGACACATCCCTTCACATTGCAGATCGGCGATCCCACTAGCATTGCCGAATTAACCGGCATTACCACGGTAGCCGATTTTCGGCGGCGCGATATCGCTGCCGGTGGTCAGGGCGCGCCACTGGTGCCCGCATTTCATCGCGCCGTATTCGGTTCGAACAAACCGCGCGCCATCGTCAATATCGGCGGCATCGCGAACGTCACAGTCCTACCTGGCGACAACAAATCCATCACCGGCTTCGACACCGGCCCCGGCAACACGCTGCTCGACCATTGGATCCAGCGCCATCATGGCGAAAACTTCGATCGCGATGGCGCATGGGGCGCTCGCGGTGTGGTTGTACCCGAATTACTGAATCAATTACTCAGCGATTCTTATTTCGCGGCGATGCCACCCAAAAGCACGGGGCGTGAATATTTCAATAGCCAATGGCTCGATCATCATCTAAATGGAAAATCGCTGCGCGCCATCGATGTGCAAGCCACGCTGGTAGAAGTGACGGCGCGCAGTATTAGCGAAGCGATCACCGTACTGCCCTTCGTCAACGAAATTTTTATTTGCGGTGGCGGCGCGTACAACGCTCATCTGATGACACGACTTGAAGCGCTGCTGCATCCGCGCCTGCTCGGCTCGACTGCGCAACTTGGCATTGCGCCGGAATGGGTTGAAGCGGCCGCATTCGCCTGGCTCGCACAGCAAACTATGCAGCACAAACCCGGCAATGAGCCGACTGTCACCGGTGCGGCGGGATATCGCGTACTCGGCGCAATCTATCCGGCCTGATAATTATTCCTCTAAACTGCCCGCTCCTAACCGGACCAAGCTCGAGGCAGCCACTATGTCGTACGCCCAATTTCACCCCCACCGCACCGCTGCCGTTCAATTATTTCCGCTGCACTGATCCGCTCAAACATTGATGTTTCGTCGCGCAATTCTACGTCTTGCTGCGCTGCTGCTTTGCAGCGGTATTGCCCATGCGCAGATAACCATCGAGATCGATGGCGCCGACAAAGCGCTCGCAGAAAATATTCGCAATCACATCGGTGAAGTGAGCGAGGTCGAACAACAGCGGCCACGCCTATTGCGCAAAAAACTCGATAATTCAGTGCGCGATGCCACGCAAGCGCTCGGCTTTTATGAAGCAACTTATACCTATTCGCTGGATGGCGATTTGTTGACATTGCATGTCACACCGGGCGAGCCGGTGCTTTGGGATGCACCGCAATTCGATATTCGCGGCGAAGCGGCGCAATTAAAAGAGCTGCGAAAGTTGCTCGAAAATAATCCCTTTCAGCATCGCCAGCAGGTCAACCACGGCACCTACGACACTTTCAAACGCCAGCTGTTGGAAATCGCGCAGGAAAACGGTTTTCTCGATGCGCATTATTTGCAGAGCAAACTTATTGTCGATATCGAACATCATCGCGCCGCCGTTATCTTGCAAGTGGAGGGCGGTGATCGTTATCGCTTCGGCGAGATAACCTACGATGGGAGTTCTCTCGCGCCCGATGTATTGCGCAATTTGTCGCCGATCGAATCGAATAGTTTCTATAACAAACGCACACTCGCGAAATTGCAGCGCAACTTGCAGCAGAGTCGTTATTTCCGCGAAATCGATGTGCGCACCGATAAGCGCGCCGATCATTATCTGACGATAGCGGTGCATTTGAGCGATGCACCGCGACATCAATTCAGCATCGGCGCTGGTTATGGTACCGATACCGGCCCGCGCGCGAAATTCCGCTGGGAACGGCCGCGCGTCAACGATCGCGGACACAAACTCGCCACCAATTTGGAAGTGTCGCAATCGCAGCAAACGCTCAATTTCGAATATCACATACCGCTCGCCAAACCGCTCGATCAAAGCATCAACTTCACCACCAGTTGGGAACATAAAGCGATTCAGGATACGTCGAGCACCCTCGGCTCATTCGGCACGTTTTATAGCGATCGCTATGCGCAGACGTGGACCGCGAATTACGGCGCCACACTGTACGATGAAAATTATCGGCAAGGCAGCGAGCCGCGCAAACACACCACCTACCTCGCACCGGAAACAAATTTTACGCAGTTGGTTCTGCCTGAGGTCGTCGATCCGCTATCCGGTCGCAAGGTATGGTTCGATATTCTTGGCTCGACACCCTCGCTCGGCGCGCCAACCAATTTCTTGCGCGTCGATACCGGCTACAAACAAATATTCAATCCATTCGGCCAGCAATTATTAATCGGCCGCATCGAGTTCGGCGCGATTGCCACCGATCGCATCGATTTAATTCCAGCATCGCAGCGTTTTTTCACCGGCGGCGATCAAACCGTGCGCGGTTACGATTACGAATCGCTCGCCACCACCGATGCCAACGGCGAGTTGATTGGCGGGCGCTATTTAAACGTGGCGAGTGCCGAATACAGTTTCAAAGTCGCCGATCGCTGGCGTGCCGCGGTGTTCACCGACACCGGTCGCGCCTTTAATAATTCCGACGAAAGTTGGCATAAGAGCGTTGGCGTCGGTGCACGTTGGTTGTCGCCGGTCGGACAAATTCGCGTCGATCTCGCATTTCCAGTTAACGACTCGGTAAAAGGTTGGCGTTTGCATATTTTCATCGGACCACCGTTATGAAACGGAGGCCCTCCATGATGAAAATACGCACACTATCGCTCCTCACTGGTGCCGTGATTATTGCGATTATTGTGCTTGTCTGCGGCAGCACATATTGGTTGCTCGGTAGCGAACGCGGCACACGCACATTGCTCGCGTTAGTGCAAAAACAATTGCCGCAATTAATGCTGACCGATGCGCGCGGCTCATTGCTCAATGGTCTGCACGTGGGTGATGCAACATGGCGCGCAACCGATACCGAGGTGCATCTTCACGATGTGCAATTGCAGTTGCGTTGGTTATATCTGCTGCGCGGCTCAATCACGTTATCGCCGCTCCACATACACGAATTGCGCCTGACGCTCAGCGGCACCAGCAATGACGAACCGGTCAAACTGCCGACATTATTTTTGCCGGTTGCACTGAGTGCACCCGATGTCGCATTGCAGCAACTCACCATTATTAATAGCCACAGCGCCGACAGCGTTCCGTTTGCATTACACGATTTGCGTGCTGCTCTCAGCTGGCGCGGCACGCGTCTACGCGCAACGAATTTGCAGGCGCGCTGGAACGACCTGCAAACAGATGTTTCCGGCACCATCGATTTTCACGGCGATTATCCACTGCGGCTGCAAGGTGCCTTGCGCACACCGCAATGGCCGACACCGATTGCATTACGCACCGCCGGCGATTTACGTCAATTAAAAATCAATGCCGTCACTGAGCAGCCATATGCGCTGAGCGCCGATCTGCAACTCGCAACGCTCGACCGCCATCTGCCGCTACAGCTGCAAGCAAAATTAACGCGTCCCGCGCAACAGGCAATACCGCAAGGAACACTCGACATTGCCAACGCGGTATTGAATGCGCGCGGCGACCTGACCAAGATTGAAGCCGATCTGAAAGCCGATGTGAACGAAACCCATGTCGGCGCAACGCAACTGGCATTGGCGCTGCAGTGGCAACCCGAACAATTGCAAACGCAACTGCATTGGCAGATACAACGCGGCCTCTTGCAGCTCGATTGCACCGCGGCTCTAACGAAACCACTCAGCGGCGATTGCAGCGGCGCAGCCACCGCTATTCCGTTAACACCCTGGCTGAACGGGCAGACCGGCGAGTTTTCTAGCGCGATAAAACTGCAGGGCCGGTGGCTCGATCCGCAATGGGCGCTCGCACTCGATCTGCCTGCATTTAACGGTCAACTCGGTAATGACAAAATCAGCGGCCAACTGGCGCTGAACACCCGCGACGGCGAGCAATGGCAATTGCAGCAACTCGTGCTCGGCAGCGGCCCGAATAAACTGAGCGGCAGCGGCGAGTTCGGCACGCGCAATCAATTGCAATTTAATATCGACGCCCGCGATCTCGCGCATTTGCATCCACAACTCGGCGGCAGTCTTAATGCGAGTATCGCGCTTGCCGGCGAGTGGCCCGAGCCGAATCTGCATGTAAATGCGCGCGGCACAAAATTGCGCTATCAGAATATCGCCATCAGTCAGGCAAATACCGAACTGGCGATAGCCAAACTCGGCAATGCGGCCAGTCACGTGCAGCTCGAAGCGCAACGTATCGTTATCGACAATGCCCCGCCCGTCGATCTAACGATTGCACTCAGCGGCACTCGCTCGCAGCAACATATCGACACGACAACACAGCTGCGCGCCAATCAATTATTGATGCAATGCGATGCGCAAAATGCCGCGCAATATAACGATTGGAAAATCGTCTGCAATAAATTGCACGGCGCGATTCGCAGCCAGCGCTACAGCAGTAATTGGGACAACGCGGCACCGCTGCGTGCACAAATGCAACTCAGTACGCGCCAGTTTGAATTGTCGCCTTTCTGTGTACGCGCGGACTCGGGCGAGTTGTGCCTCGATCAAACGCTGCGTTACAGCAACGACAAACTACAGCCGTTCGCGGCGCACGGTCGCCGCTTGCCGCTACGCTGGCTCGATGCGTGGCTGCCGGAAAATCTGGCGCTCGAAGACGATCCGCGTGCTTCATTGCAACTGCAGTTGCAAAGTATTGCGCCGTTGCGCGCGCAGGCGGATATCACTGTCGATGACAGCCGCTGGCAATGGCAAACCACTACCACCACGCAAAAAGCGCAAATCAACAATGTTCATGTGCATGGCGACCTCACCGAACAGCGCGCGATTCTCAACGCCGGTGCGACTTCGCCATCGCTCGGCGGCGTCAATATGGCATTGACGATTAACGACCCGCGCACGCAGCGCACGCTCGATGGCCATATCGATTTACAACAATTGGAATTGGCCGGTTTCGCCTGGTTGGTCGATGGCCTCGATGCGCTGAGCGGACAACTCAACGGCACCGTCAACATCAATGGCACCGCCGCCGCGCCGCAATTGCACGGCAAATTATTTTTGCAAAACGGCAACGCGACGTGGGGTCCGCTCGGCGCACCCTTTCGCGATATTCACGCCGATCTCACGTTCGATAATAACAGCGCCAAACTCGGCGGCTGGTTCGCGCTCGGACAAGGTGGTGGCGATATCGATGGCGATGTGAGCTGGGAAGGCAATGGCGACAATTGGCAGGCGCGCGTAGCCGTAATCGCCGGCGGGTTAAGTGCAATGCCGCTGCCGCAGAGTACCGTGGTGTTTTCACCACACGCTGAATTGACCGCGAAGCCTCGTGAAGCGCACATCACTGGCTATGTCGATATTGCCAGCGCCGACCTCAAGCTCAAACAGTTGCCGCCGAATACCACCGATGTGTCGCAGGATGCGGAAATTATCGGCGAGCGCGTCGACGATGCGTGGCAGGTGTGGGCCGATCTCGGCCTCAATCTTGGCGATAAATTTCATTTCAGCGGCTTCGGTGCCGATGTCGATTTGAGCGGGCGGTTACAGGTGGCGAAAAAACCCGGCGACAATCTGCATGTCACCGGCGAAGTAAAAGTACCGCACGGCCGCTATCGCGCTTACGGACAGCGCCTCACCGTACGCAAGGGCAGCTTTATTTTTTATGGCCCGCAGGACAATCCCGATTTGAATCTCGAAGCAGTGCGCGATATGCCACCGGGCGCGACCGATGTGGTCGGCCTGCGTGTGATCGGTTCGCTAAAAACACCGGAAGCATTGTTATTTTCTGAACCATCGATGCCCGATTCGGACATCGCCTATTACCTGCTTACCGGTCGCAAGCCGGCTGTCGGCACTAATACCGGCGGTTATTCGGCAAGCGGCGCATTGCTATCGCTCGGTTTGGCCGGCAGCGAAGATAAAGCGGGGCAACTCGCGCAAAAATTCGGTATCAGCGATTTGCAACTCGGCACCAGCGAGGGCAGCAATGGCACCGAGGCCGAAGTCAGCGGACAGCTCGGTCAGAATTTATCGGTACGCTACGGCCGCAGCTTGGGCCAGCGCAACAACAGCATCAGCTTTCAATATCGATTGACACCAAAACTGATGATCGAAACCATCAGCGGTATAGAGGATGCGTTAGATCTGTTGTATTCGTTCGAAATCAAATGAGCCGGTTTGCGGCGCACGTCACCACATCAAATCGTCTGGAATTTTGTATTCGGCGTAAGGATCGTCGGCGTCTTCGGTTGGTTGCAGCGCATTGCGGACAATCACGTAGCTTTCATCGCGCAGCTTAATTTTTTCCGCCACGGATTTTGGTACCACCGAATATTGTTCGTCGAACTTAACAATCGCCAAGCGACCGTTGCTGAGCTGATTCAACATCTCGTCGGTCACGAGAATTTTTTTGATTTTGGTGCCATCGGTAAAGTTGTACGCAATTTCCGCGTGCTCGCGCGATAAACGGCTCACTTCGATCAACTGTTTTATCTGCGCGATGATTGCTTTGTGACGCAACTGCTCGTCGCGCTCGAAATTCAATTGGCGATCGCGTTCGACTTTTTCCTGCAGAGCCTTCTGCGCGTTGACCTTGGCTTCGTCGACCGTTTCGATTTTGTGTTTGCGCTGTTGCTTTTCCTGTTTGTGCTTTTCCTTGGTAGCAGCACTCACCTTGCGCGCATCGACCAGTCCCGCTTTCAACAATTGATCCTTCAATGAAATCGCCATCGATAAGCACCTCTATTAAAAACGTTCTTTGGCGGCGAGATAGCGCCACTGCCCCGGCGGCAATTTCAACATCGGCGCAGCGCCGATACGGATTCGCTTCATCGACACTACGACGAGCCCAACACTTTCGCACATTTGCGCAAACTGTCCGGGCTGCGGATTTTTCGCCGCAAAACGCAATCGGGTTTCGTTCTGCCAACTGACTTTGCACGCCGGCAGCACAGCGCCGTCGTAACTAACACTTTGATTGAGGCGCGACAGACCATTGGCCGCTATCTCGCCGCTAACCTCAATCACATATTCCTGCTCGACGCGGGCCGCGTCTTCAGTCAGCTTGCGCGCCACGCGAAAATCTTGTGTCCATACCTGCAAACCACTGGCACCGGGCTGTAATGCAAGACAATGCGTCAGTCGAAAGAAATGACGTTTCAATACTCGAATGCCGGACGCATCTTCGGGCCAGCGGTTTTCCATCGGAGGTGGGTTCGCGGCACTGGCTTGATTGGTCTCGGCGTGCACGAGTAGCGTCACCGGTTCCGGCTCGGCCAACACAGCTTCCGGATGCAATTCGACGCACTGCTGAGAAACTTTGAATTGCGGCTCTTCGACGACGGTGCCATCGACCAGCACCCAGCCGCCTTCGATATACAACTCGGCCTCGCGCCGCGAACAGCGGATCAGCTCGATCAGGCGCTTGGATAAGCGAATAGTGTCGTCGGTCATCAAATCGAAAACGATGAACCACACCCGCAGGTTGTCGCGGCATTTGGATTATTGATGACGAAGCGCGAGCCTTCGAGGCCTTCCTTGTAATCGACTTCCGAGCCGGCGAGATATTGATAGCTGAGCGGATCGAGCAGCGCAACGACACCGTCTTTTTCGATCAGGGTGTCATCCTCGGCCGCTTCATCCTCGAAGCTGAAACCATATTGAAAGCCCGAGCAGCCGCCGCCGGTGACGTACACACGCAATTTCAGCGCGGGATTGTCCTCTTCCATCACCAGGCTTTTGACTTTGGCGACCGCGTTCTCGGTGAGAAACAGCGGTTGGGGGATGAATTCAGCAACTACAGACATGACAACCTCTAACGTGCGCCCGGCGCGGGCATGAGCCGGGCCTAATCTATCACTTAAATGGGGCGTGATCGCGCCACCTTCAAGGCAATCCTCGCTCAAGGCAACAGCGCGACGATATCGAGCCCCTGCGCTTCCGGCAGGCCGAACATGATGTTCATGCACTGCACCGCCTGACCGGACGCCCCTTTGACCAGATTGTCGATCGCCGCCAGCACCACCACGGTGTTGCGACCCTGCGGGCGCTGCAGCGCAATCCGGCACATATTCGAGCCCTTCACACTGCGCGTCTGCGGATGACTGCCGGTCGGCAGCACGTCCACAAACGGCTCGCTCGCATAGCGCTGCTCATACGCTGCCTGAATCACTTCGAGCGGTACCTCGGTGGTTAGTTCGGCATACAGCGTCGAATGAATGCCGCGCACGATCGGCAGCAGATGCGGGACGAACGTCAACTGCACGGGACCACCGGCAATATCTTCGAGACCCTGTTCGATTTCCGGCAGATGACGATGACCGGCAACACTGTAGGCTTTGAAGCTGTCATTGATCTCGGCGAATAGATTATCGATCTTGCCCTGCCGACCGGCGCCGCTGACACCTGAGGCGGAATTCGCGATCAGCCGCGAGCGATCGATCCAATTGTTTTCGAGCAGCGGCAGCAAGCCGAGCTGCACCGAGGTCGGATAGCAGCCGGGCGCTGCGACCAGTTGCGCGGTGTGAATTTTCTCGCGGTTCAGCTCGGGTAGACCGTATACCGCTTGTGTGAGCAGCTCGGGCGCGGTGTGCTGGTCGTGATACCAATGCGACCACAGCTCGGCATCGCGAATACGGAAATCGGCCGATAGATCGATGATGCGCACGCCGCGCTTGATCAGATCGGGCACGGTCTGCATTGCGACGTTATGCGGTGTGGCGAAAAACACCACATCGCAAGCGGCCAGCTGATCATGATCGGGCGCAGTGAAGCGCAGATCGACATGGCCGCGCAGATTCGGATACATATCGGCTACTGCAACGCCGGCCTCCGAACGCGACGTGATCGCCACCAGCTCAGCCTGCGGATGCTTGGATAGAATGCGCAACAATTCGACGCCGGTGTATCCGGTGCCGCCGACAATACCGACTTTGATCACGACCAATCCTCTTTTTGAAATCTGTGTGTAACAATCCCCGCCGCTGCCCGACCGGGGTGGCCATGATAAAACATCGCCGCCAGCGCCGGCAGCGAAATAAATGCCGGCGGCAAAATGTCGCTAGAATCACTCACCTGCAAATGCGCAAGCGCGCTGACTGATGAGATAGACCGATGCTCTGGCTCAAAGCATTCCATTTGATCGCTGTCATCTGCTGGTTCGCCGGCTTGTTTTATCTACCGCGCCTGTTCGTCTATCACGCGCTCGCGACCGATCAGGCGACGCGCGATCATCTGAAAGTGATGGAACGCAAGCTCTACCGCTTCACCTCACCCTTCGGATTGTTCGTGCTGATATTCGGCGTCGCGATGATGGTGCAAAACCCGGATTATTATCTGCACGCGCGCTGGCTGCAGATCAAACTCGTACTGGTGTTTTTGTTGTTCGGTTATCACGGCCATTGCGGCAAATTGGTGAAACAATTCGCGCGCGACGATATTCGCCACAGCCACGTGTATTACCGTTGGTTCAATGAGGTGCCGGCACTATTGTTATTTGCGATTGTCATTCTCGCAGTGGTCAAACCTTGGTAAGCGCGCGTTCGCAATATTTCCAACTCGCTATCAATTCCGGTCGACAATGATTTCCAGCCAAATGGAGTTTTCAATGGACAAGCATCCGATCCTGCTCACCATCAACAGCCACGATCCCAGCGGCGGTGCGGGCATCGTCGCGGATGTGGAAACCGCGAATAGCCTCGGCTGTCATTGCGTATCGGCAGTGACCGCGCTGAATGTGCGCGATACGCAAAACGTTAAAGATCGACACAGCACCGACACGTCCGTATTGATCGAGCAGATTCGCGCCGCGCTCGAAGACAGCGTCGTCACCGCAATCAAAGTCGGCGACGTGGCGACAGTCGCGCAGGCTGAAGCGATTCATACCATTCTTGGCGAATATCGCGACATACCAACAGTGTTAGATCCGGTGCTTTACCACGGCGCCGACGACGGCGATGTCGATGCCGCGGTGCGCATGTTGTTGATGCCACGCGCGACATTAACGGTGCTCAGCACCGAGCACGTGCAAAAACTGTCGAGCTGCGGCGATAGCATGGGCGCGTCAGTGCAGGAATTACTCGAGTTCGGCTGCGAACAAATTCTGGTTACCGTTGTTGGGCAGCAACAAAACAAAGTGATCAACCGCCTGTTTTCAATTCGCGGCATCGACAAGGAATATTCGCGCGAAGCATTATCAGATACCTTCCACGGCGCCGGCAGTACATTATCGGCGGCAATTACCGCGTATCTCGCACACGGCTTCGATCTGCTCGAAGCACTGCAGCAAGGTCAGCAATTCACGTGGCAGGCATTGGCGCAGGCACGGCGTGTGGGGATGGGCGGATTAATTCCGGATCGGTTGTTTTGGTGTCGCAAATAAATTTGGTCGTAAATAACAGGAAGAAAATCTTGATTTATCGCATTATCCCTTCGCTATTTTTAACCGTAATTTTTGTTGCAACACCCATCGCGTATGCCGATGACATGCTGACCATTCCCGGTGGTTCCATTCAGCTCAGCGACGGTTCACAACCTCAGCATCTCAGGGAAATCAAAACGTTCAAGCTTGCGAAAAACTTGGTGACGCGCCGCGAATTTGCGCAATTCATCGAGGCAACGCACTACGACGCAGGTAAGGGCTGGCAGAAGCCACGCTTCCGGCAAAACGATGACCACCCCGTCGTCAATGTGAGCTGGAACGATGCGCTGGCCTATATCGACTGGCTCAATAAAAAATCGGGGCAGCGCTATCGCCTACCGAACGAAGCCGAGTGGGAATACGCTGCACGCGCCGGTACTAAAACCGCCTATTACTGGGGCGATGACATCGGTAAAGCCAACGCCACCTGCAACGATTGCGGCAACGCATGGGATGGCGACAGCACATCACCGGTCGGTAGTTTTCCCGCCAACCCTTGGGGGCTGTTCGACATGAGCGGCAACGTAGCGCAATGGATGCAAGATTGTTTCGTCGAGAATTCCCCGAATTCACCGCGCGATAGCGCTGCGGGCGAATGCAAATCGCGCGTGATTCGAGGCGGCAGTTGGAGCGATTCACCCAAAGCGCTACGCATCGATGCACGCGAAGGCAACCTCGCGGATTTTCGCTATATGAGTGTCGGCTTTCGACTGGCGCAGGATTTTTAAAGCCGGACGTTACTTTGCACAAACGCAAACTGGCACCGATCCGCATCACTGCGGATCATCCCACCGCCTGCCTCGTACCCAACGTTCTGATAGCCGATACGATCCCGAGGTTTGCAATTCAAGATTAAAAATCTCGCATCTTGAATTGCGCGCATCAACACAAAACCCAAGACCCGACCCCAATCGATTAAATCGCCTGCTTGGGTGGTGTACCACCCAGAAAATTAGTAATCGCGTGATCGGCCAAATAACCGATGATCATCTCATCCGGCACCTGTTTCATTTTTTCATGATTGGCGCGATGCGATTCTTCGGAAACGATCATTGGCATTTTGCCGAGCGCATCCATCGCCTCGTCGACCAATTGCTGCGGCGTTTGGAATTTTGATGTATCGAGATGTTTAAAGCCTTCGGAAGCTGTCGACAATGTCATGCCTGCCGCAACCGCCAGCACATCCACGTTGTAGGGTTTGAACTCACCCCACAGCGCCTGCCCCAGCGCGATGTCGTAGGCTTTCGTCGCCGAATAAGCAGCGTAGTAAGGCGCGCCTTTGAGGCCGGCGCCCGATGACATCAACACGATGCCGCCGGCTTTGCGTGCGAGCATCGGTTTGGCGAAATGATAGGTGAGTACCAGCGGGCCGGTGACATTGACCGCGATGCGTTTTTTCTCGAATTCGAGACCGGTGTTCGGTTTGAAGAACGGGCCGACATCGGCGATACCGGCGTTGTAAATCATCAAACCGACTTCGCGTTCGCCCACCGCGTGCACGACTTGCTCCAGCATATCCGCCGCGCTCAAATCGACTTTAACCGGCAGACACTCGACGCCGTGCTCCTTGGTGAGATCACCCGCGATCTTATCCAATGCCGATTGGTTAACATCCAGCACCACCACATTTAACCCATGCGCTGCGGCATAGCGCGAATACGCTTCGCCGATACCTTGTGCACCACCGGCCACTAATGCCCAGGGACCATATTTTTTGATGAAGTCTGTCATTGGACCATTCCTCTTAAAGTTAAAGCTGGAGTAACACGCGAACCCATACGGCGAAATTAGCAACATCCGGTTTTCACCTGGGCGTCGATAGTATGGCTTTACGGTCGGTAACTCAAAAAAGGACGATGATGACTGTGTCGTTAAGCGCTCCATCGCAAAACTGGCACTGATCCACATAACTGCGGATAATTCCATCCGCTTTCTTTTTCCCCGCGAGATTTCATCATGCATCCCCGTTCCGCAGAATTATTCCAACTCGCACAGCAATACATTCCGGGCGGCGTCAATTCGCCGGTACGCGCGTTCAAAGCCGTTGGCGGCACGCCGGTTTTCATCGAACGTGCGGCCGGGCCGTATCTGTTCGATGTCGACGGTAATCGTTATGTCGATTACGTGCTGTCGTGGGGGCCGATGATTGCGGGGCATTCGCATCCCGCAGTATTGCGCGCAGTCCGCGATCGACTGGTCGATGGCCTCAGTTTCGGTGCGCCAACCGCAATTGAAATCGATCTCGCACGCCGCCTGTGCGAGATCATGCCGAATATGGATCTGGTGCGGATGGTCAGCTCCGGTACCGAAGCGACGATGAGCGCGATTCGCCTCGCGCGCGGTTACACCGGTCGCGACAAAATCGTGAAATTCGAGGGCTGCTATCACGGCCATTCCGATTCGTTGCTCGTCAAAGCAGGCTCTGGTGCATTGACCTTCGGCGTACCGAGCTCGCCCGGCGTGCCCGCCGCGCTCGCCGATCACACCGTCACGCTGAGCTACAACGATAGCGATGGCGTTAAAGCTGCGTTCGAAAAAATCGGCGAGCAGATCGCGTGCGTAATCGTCGAGCCGGTCGCCGGCAATATGAATTGCATTCCGCCACAACAGGGTTTTCTCGAAACTTTGCGCGAGCAGTGCACACGCTACGGCGCGGTATTGATTTTCGATGAAGTGATGACCGGTTTTCGGCTGGGCCTGCAAGGCGCACAGGGTTATTACAACATCGAGGCCGATCTGACCACGCTCGGCAAAGTGATCGGCGGCGGCATGCCGGTCGGTGCATTCGGCGGCAAGCGCGCGATCATGGAAAAAATCGCCCCGCTCGGGCCGGTGTATCAGGCCGGTACGCTATCGGGCAATCCGATCGCCATGGCGGCCGGTCTCGCGACGCTCGATATCATTTCGCAGCCGGGCTTTTACTCGGAGTTGTTTCATAAAACCGATGTGCTCGCGCAGGGTTTGCGCGATGCAGCGAAAAAAACCGGCGTGCCGTTTACAACGAATCATGTCGGCTCGATGTTCGGCGCATTCTTTTTAGGCGACTCCGCCGACGACAAAACATCCGTCACCAATTATCAACAAGTGATGGCGTGCAATATTCCGCGCTTCAATCAATTTTTCCACGGCATGCTGAACGAAGGCGTCTATCTTGCGCCGGCGTCGTATGAAGCGGGGTTTTTATCCTCTGCGCACAGCGCCAGTGATATTGAACTCACGGTCGCCGCTGCTGAGCGTGTGCTTAAACAGTTGTGATGTGCAAAGAACGATAGCAAGCCGCAGTTGTTGCGAAAAATGCAACAACTGCAAACGATAGCGCCCCATCTCGAAGGACACACCATGAAATCACTCACCCGCGGCCCCTTCCCCCACACTCGCATGCGCCGTATGCGCGCTGCCGATTTTTCGCGGCGCATGATGCGCGAAAATGTACTGACACCGAACGATCTGATTTATCCGGTGTTCGTACTGGAAGGCAATAATCAACGCGAGCCGATTGCGTCGATGCCGGGCATCGAACGGCTCAGTATCGATTTATTGATTGAAGAAGCAAAAGCGATTCATGCGCTGGGTGTGCCGGCGCTGGCGTTATTTCCGGTGACACCGGCGCGCGCGAAATCACTGCTCGCCGAGGAAGCATACAATCCGAACGGCCTCGCGCAGCGCGCGGTGATGGCATTGAAAGATGCGGTGCCCGAACTCGGCATCATCACCGACGTTGCGCTCGATCCATTCACCACGCACGGCCAGGACGGCATCGTCGACGATAACGGGTATGTGCTGAACGACATCACTATCGAAATTCTGTGTAAACAAGCACTGTCGCATGCACAGGCCGGCGTCGATATCGTCGCGCCATCGGACATGATGGACGGCCGCATTCGCGCCACGAGAGACGTGTTAGAGAGCGCTGGCTTCGTCAACACGCGCATTCTCGCGTATTCGGCGAAATACGCGTCGAGCTATTACGGTCCGTTCCGCGATGCGGTCGGCTCATCGGGCAATTTGAAAGGCGCCGATAAATACAGCTATCAAATGGACCCTGCCAACAGCGACGAAGCGCTGCACGAATGCGCGCTCGATCTCGCCGAAGGCGCTGACATGATCATGATCAAACCGGGCATGCCATATCTCGACATCGTTCGCCGCGTGAAAGATGAACTCGCCGCACCGACATTCGTGTATCAAGTGAGTGGCGAATACGCGATGCATATGGCCGCGATTCAAAACGGCTGGCTCAATGAAAATGCGGTGATGATGGAATCGCTGCTGGCATTCAAACGCGCGGGTGCGGATGGCATTCTTACCTACTTTGCAAAACGTGCTGCGCAACTTATGAATGGCTGACGCACACATGAATCAATCGGTTGTTATCGAAAATCCCACCGGGCAATTTCGCGAAGATGCGAAAGTCATCGGTCTCGTTGGTCTCGGTCATGCGATCAGCCATTTTTCACAACTGGTATTACCACCCTTATTTCCATTGCTAAAAGCCGAATTCGGCGTCAGCAATGTGCAGCTCGGCGTGATCATGACCGCTTTTTTTGTCGTGTCCGGCATCGGCCAGGCAACTGCGGGCTTTATCGTAGATCGCATCGGTGCGCGCAGCGTCTTATTCGCGGGCATCGCCATTATCGCGCTGGCGATTTTCGGCCTTGCAATGACGCACGATTATTTTTTTCTGGTCGCGTGCGGTGCGCTACTCGGACTCGGCAACAGCATTTTCCATCCCGCCAATTTCACGATATTGAATCACCGCGTCAGCCAGCCGCGTCTGAGCCATGCATTCAGCACACACAGCGTCAGCGGCTTTATCGGCTGGGCCATCGCGCCACTGTTCGTGACGTCGCTGGCCGTTCCATTCGGCTGGCGCGGAGCACTGATCGGCGCCAGCGCACTCGTCTTCGCTGTTCTGGTGTTGTTGCTGTTATATCGCAAGCATCTCGAATTACCGCACAGCAAAAATAAAACACACGCACAACACGATGCGGCGGCGAGCACGTTCGGATTTCTGCGATTACCGCTGGTGTGGATGTGTTTTGGATTTTTTCTGTTGACGGCACTGGCGCTCTCCGGCATTCAAACTTTCACGCCATCCGCACTGCAACAGATGTATGCGATTTCGCCGTGGCTCGCCGGCAGCAGCATCACGTTATATATGTTGGCCGCGGCCGTCGGCACCATCGTCGGCGGTTTTGTCGCGAACGGCACCGCCAATCAGGATCGCATCATTGCCGCAGCATTTATCTCCGCCGCCATGATGGCCTTCATTATCGCCAGCGCAGCTGTACCCACCGCGATTACGATGATACTGCTCGCGCTGATCGGCTTTGCCGGCGGCCTCGCTTCGCCATCGCGCGATTTGCTGGTACGCGCGGCGGCACCGAAGAACGCAACCGGCCGCATCTACGGCGTCGTGTATTCTGGGCTCGACAGTGGTCAGGCGCTCGGCCCCCTGCTGTTCGGTATGCTGATGGATGCGCATCACCCCAGCGGCGTGTTCGTTGCAATCGGTATTTTTCAATTGCTCGTGGTGCTTACCGCGACTGGCGTCGGCAACAAAGCACTGCGCTCACGACAATAATCATTAATCGATCAGCTCCAGCTCAATCGGCGCGAAAGCGTGCGCAGTTGGCATTTCGCAATGCTGACATTTGCTACATTGTATTTGCCTAACAGGAGAGCTTAGCGATGCTGAAAAAAATCGTATTTATCGGGACAACAATTGCAATCGCACCATACGCACATGCCGATGCGTTGGGATTTTCAATCGGCGCCTACCAATGGCAACAAAATATCGACGGCAGCGTCCGCTCTGGCGGCGAAAATGTCGATCTGCATGACGATCTCGGTTTCGGCCGCCAACACAACAATGTGTATTTCGCGGAATTCGATCATCCGGTTCCGGTGCTGCCGAATATTCGCTTGCAACACACGGAAATGTCGTCGAGCGAAACGTCCACATTGACTCGCACTATTACCGTCGACGACGTGACTTATTCGGCATCGAGCGCAGTGCGTACCGATCTCGATTTGAGTCATACCGATGCCACGTTCTATTACCGCCCACTCGACAACTGGGTAAAACTGCGTGCCGGTTTGACACTGCGCAATTTCGATAAAGGCGTGAAAATTCGCTCGCTGAGTACCGGCGATACCGCGAAGGTCGATATCAGCTCGGTCATTCCGATGCTGTATCTCGCCGCGCGTTTCGATTTGCCGCTGACAGGTTTATATATCGGGGCCGACGCGAACGGCATCGCCTACAGCGGTTCGCATCTATTCGATTCACGCATTAATGCCGGTTATGAAACGCCGATTGGACTCGGCATCGAAGGCGGCTATCGCCGTTTTGAATTGAAATATGATCACAGCGGCGACCATGCCGACGTCACCGTCGACGGGGTCTACGCTGAAGTGTTTTATCATTTCTAGAAAAAACTAATCAGGTGCGGCAACGCACCTGATTTTAACTCGCTATCTTTTATTTTAACCGCCACACCAAACAGCGATTATTCGCTGGCATTGCATGATCCGCCTGCAACACCAATCCCGCTTTATTCGCCAACGCATCGACACGTTCAAAATCGCGAATACCACTAAGCATGTTGCGCGATTTCAACCACTGATCGAAACTCGCATTGCTATCGCTCGTGAACCGACCGTCGTAATTGTAAGGCCCGTAAAAACAAACGATGCCGGGCGCTCGCAGATGCAACGCAATGCCATCGAATAAACGCTCAACCTCGGCCCAACTAATAATGTGAATCACATTGGCGCAGAAAATCGCCGGTGTATTCGCCAGCGGCCACGGCGCATTCACATTGATCGTAATCGGCGCCAATACATTAGGCAGTTTCGCCCACTCACACCACGCATTAATACCGGCATGATGCTCAGGCAAATCGCTGGTTTGCCAACGCAAATGCGGCATCGCCGCGCCAAAGTACGCTGCATGCTGACCGGTGCCGCTGCCAATTTCCAATACCTCATCTACCTCAGCAAACAGCGGCTGAATGATTTCCAAAATCGGTTGCTGGTTATTGGCGCAGGCTTGTGAGAAGGGGCGTGTGTGCATTGGATTTATCTGCGTTATGCGATGGTCATGGTGCAGGAAATCTAGACTCCCGCACTACGTGGCAAATTTGAACTACATATTCACTGTAAAGATAGTCACGTGCTCTCTCTTTCGCAGCTACGTGCTCTGCATTGAGCGCCCAATTTCGCTGTGATTCCTCATCCTCAAACTCGACCAAACTCAAACGTTCGCCATCCTCGGCGATATATGACTTACGTGATCGGAAACCAGGCATTGTCTCAGCCAACGCCACAATTTTTGGTACGAGCGCCTTGTATTCCTCTTGCGCTTGCTCATTCAAGCGCGATCGAAAAACAGTGAGAATCATATATCCCTCGATTGAAAATAGTTAATTATTGAAACTACGCGTATGCGGCTCATGCAAAAAACGACGGTCAGCACATGCGCCCTACGAGCTAGCCACATGCGATCAGAGCCGGAAGCTCCGACATGGATTTAAAACTCACAACTCTGGGCCACTCGCAGCGTTCCATCACCGTCAAAAAGCAAACATTTAGTCAACCGCTTCTCCTAGGGCTCTGCCTTCTTCGAATTTAACGCTGATGCGCCCGCTGTCTTTCAAATAGGAGCACATTTTGAAAATCTCTCCAACATGCCCGGAAATTTTTCTACGGACTCATCGCCTAGTTCAGAACCATTAATATATTGCTATGCGTTTGTTCTAATCATTGCTATGCAATGTTGTATTTAATCCACCCCAGCGTGACGCATCCGTGGGCATCACTTCGACTGCGCCAGACTGGCTGTTGCGGCGGAATAGAAGTCCTGATTTTCCAGATAACTCCCTGGCTGCGAGCACTGCCCCATCAGGCATTCTCACTTTTGTACCCGCCGTGACATACAGGCCAGCCTCAACGATGCATTCATCTCCGAGGGAAATGCCAATACCTGCATTTGCGCCAAGCAAACTACGCTCCCCGATGGAGTTTTTCTGTTTTCCCCCTCCAGACAGTGTCCCCATAATCGACGCACCGGCACCAATGTCCGAATTTTTGCCTACGATTACGCCCGGCGTAATTCTGCCTTCTACCATCGATTCGCCGAGTGTCCCCGCATTAAAGTTGATAAACCCTTCATGCATAACTGTCGTGCCTATAGCTAGATGCGCGCCTAAGCGGACACGATCCGCATCTGCTATCCGTACTCCGCTAGGAATTACGTAATCAGTCATACGAGGGAATTTATCGATGGATGGAACGGTGAGATGGTGATGCTCATTGGCAACCAAGTTCCGCAGCTCTTCTACCTTGTGTGGAAAGACTGGGCCGGCCGATGTCCATGCCACATTGGGTAACCAATTGAATATGCCGTCTAGATTAATTTCGTTTGGCTTGGCGATACGTTCAGAAATCAGATGAAGCCGAAGATACACATCTTCCGCGCTGCTTGGTGCCGCTTCAAAAGAGCTTATCGTTACTTCGATAAATTCGCTTTTGATTAATCCGACTTTTTCAGCGAGGCAACTTCTATTTTTTCTTATATTCGATTGTGGGAACCACGAATCAATCGTTTTTCCACTTTCTATGTCGATGTATTTGTGGCCTTGACGAATGACGCTCATTGAACCTCCCTCTTATTATTCGTATGGCTTTTGGAAGCATAACGGCCTGTTATTGCGCTCTAAGACCTCACCGTGCGCGAGCCAACATGATAATACCGGCAACCATGCATGCGGTACCAAGGACGCGCGATGGAGCGAAGGACTCACGTAACAACTTAGCGCCAAACAAAACGCCAAGCAGCATTGATAATTCGCGGACTGGGGCAACATAACTAAGCGGTGCCAATGTCATGGCAAACAAAACTAGCGTGTATGCCAGCGGTGACAGTATTCCAACCGCAATTATGTACCGCCGATTTTCCCGCCATTGAACGCGCAGACCTTGCGCGTTACGAAGCGCTTGAGGCGTAAGGATGAGGGTCCTTAGTGTGAGACCAAGAACATAATAGAGTACCGGCGCAATCCCTAGCACCTTGACAGCCCAACCATCGATGACCGTATAGGCCGCAATCGATACGCCCGTGATGGTTCCCCATCGGAGGCCCGCCCGTACCTCAGAAGATGGAGTGGAAAGAAATTTAGCAGCACCCGAAATCAGAATGATTCCAATTAAAACCGCCAGTATTCCACACCATCCAAGAAGACTCGGCGCTTCACCGAGAACAATTATCGAGCCGAATACAGCAAATAAAGGCCCCGTTCCACGCGCCAATGGGTACACGACAGAAAAATCGCTTTCACGATAACCTTTTTGTAAAACCAGTGAATACGCCACGTGCACGAGGGCACTGCCCGCGATTGCGCCCCATGCATAAACAGTAAGTTGCTGCGTGTTTTCACTCCAAGAGAACAGCCCGAATGGCAGAGCGAAGGCCAGACTGACGATTCCAAATAGCCACACAAACGGCAAACCGCCGGAGGCCTTCTTCGCGAGCAAATTCCAAACGGCATGCAGTAATGCACCCGCAACCACAAGACCAAGTGCGGCTGAATTCATGTGAAACGTCCCAATTGTTTATACGATGTTATGTTTTTAAAACGCCAATCCATTATGCGCCTTACGAGATACGTGCGATCAGCGCTGGAAGTTCTGACATAGACTTAAAACTTACGACCTCAGGCCATTCGCATTGATCCTGATAGATATTGTAAAAGTAAGTTTTGATGCAGACGTTAACGCTTGCCTGAACACCAACCAGTACGAAGGGCGCAATAATCATCGCGCATTGCGCCTTTGCCTCTACCCTTCGGCGCAATGCATTTCATTTATTGCGCCTTACACTTGCTTACGTTTAGTCATCTGTAGCTATTCCGGGTAAGCCATCCAAGCTCTTTGCATTTTTTTCGTTGCGGTACTTCGTCAACTCTTCAGGGCTTTTGGAGTCTGCCCATTTAAGCAAAGTATCTCGCTCCCCTACATACTCGTATCGAGGTACAGAATATCCGCATGAATCACTAATGCGATCAAGGTCTGCGCGAACAATACCCCTAGCCCCTCGGTAGCTGGGGAAAAGTTCTTGCAGCATCGAAAACTCAGTCGTGCCAGTTCGAACATACGAGCCTTTTCCATGCAATCGAACTATTTTTGGCGGCCCATCAAAAGCACAGAACATAAAAACAATTCGAGCGTTTTCTTTAAGATGGGCGGCTGTTTCGATACCGCTTCCAGTGAGGTCTAAATAGGCAACTTCTCTGGCTCCCGTAATCCGAAAGGTATCCATTCCCTTTGGAGAGCAGTTGATAAGTCCATTTGTGGATAGTGGTGCGGTTGCCACGAAAAAGAGTCTTTGAGACTCAATCCATGTCTTCAGATCTGAATCAATCGCTTCAAGCACTTTTCCCATGTTGACCTTGCCCTTTAACGATCAAAGCAGCTGACGCATAGTGCGTCGGTCTTTTTTATCATAATTCTCGAATAAGCAGATACAATCTCGCGACAAGAGGCATGCGGAATTAATGCCGATGCGCCCGCTGCTTGCGCTGATGCGAGAACATCCACAATCCGCTTAGCGAGAGCAGCACAAACGCAAGGCCGATGGCATCGACGAAAAACGGCCCCCATGCGCCGAAGAAGCGGCCGCTGTGCAAATCCTGAATCAGGCGCTCTAGCGATACACCCGGTTGCACTAGCGGTTTTATGATGGCGAGTTGATATTCAGTAAGCGGCTGCGCGTTCGACCATTGCACATCGCCTTCGCACATTTCCCAATTCACGCCATCGCTGCTCGCGAATTGTTTTTGCCGATCGGCGATGACAATGCCATTGCAGCCGCGACCGATGCGAGTGATGGCGGGGATCGGTAATAAATTGGTCGATTCGCTGTCGATCAGCGCACCGTTATCGTTGAGCAATAACAAGGTCGATGCGTTGGCGATGTAAATAGTTTTTGCATCGGCGATCAGGCCGAGCGGTTGCGGTAATGGCGTCGATAATAATTTGCCGTCGAGCCATGCGGATTCATCGGTGAAGGTCAGCCAATGTTTATCGGCATTAAATGCTTGTGTCGGCAGTGCTTCATTCAGTCCGTAACGCAATGCAATCAAATGCGTGGTGACGGAGCGATGTGCCAGATCGAGAAATGCGGTGTGATTTAACAACCAGCCGCTGACTGCCATCCAGATGACAAACACGCTGATCATTACGCCGATACGGCGATGCCAACGGTGCAGCAATAAACTAATGCGCCGCGCGCGCGAACGGGTGTGTGGATTCATTGCGCGAGTTGATTCAACACTAATGCAGCGCGCGCCATGCGTTGCATTGCATTCACCGACAATGTCGCACCGGTAATGCCATCGATTTTATTCGAGAGCCGCTCGCCGTCGAGACTACTGCCGATAAACTGACGCAGAAATGCCGGCAGATGAATTTCATCGCCGCGACTCTCGCGATAAATCAGCACTTGCGCACGCTCGATATGGTTACCGCTGACCACGAAGCCTGCGGTAATTGGATATTCCTTGCCGATTTCATCGAGCATCCACGCTGTTTTTCCCTGCGCGCGCCAATAACGCAACCGCGCTTGCGGATAGGGATGGCCGAGTACGGCGGTGAGTTTGGTTTGGATCGCTTGATCGAGCCACAACACGGAAGGTTGCGGTGTTTCGGAAAATGTTTGATGTAAAAAATCATCCGGCGCGAGATAGACCGTGTCCGCGCATGCGCAGCGGAGCACGGTCATCAGAGCAATGATGGCAATTATTTTAGAAGGCAAGACCCACACCTAGATCGAAGCGGTTGCGCGATGAATCTTCCTTGAAGCGCAGAATATCCGTTTTGATCACCACGTTATCGTTAAGGTTGAAGTTTAAACCGTAGGTCCAGACGCGTTCCAATGGTTGCGTATCGATTTCCATGCCGGGCGGCAATGTTGCGTATTCAGCGCCGGTGCTAAAGCGCTCGTAACGCACGAACGGCGTCAAGCGATACGTGCCCGATTCCCACACTTTATACGCAGCCTGCGTGTACCAGCCGTAGAACATTTCCGGGATCAGCACATCGCTGCCGTTCAAGCGAAATTGATAATTCGCATCTTTCGTGTTGGAAATCGTGCCGCGCGCATACAGCGCCGACAGATCCCAATCGCCCGGCGTCCAGCGTGTGTGCAGCTCCCACAAGGTGACGCGCATATCCGGCACGGCAACGGAGCTATTCGCGCCGTCGACGTTAAAAGCATCCGCGCCTTGCGACGAGTTACCGGTAAAAATCGAACCGCCAACATTCAAACCGGGCACGCCGCGATAATTCAAGGCGACGTATTGGCTCAAATCGCGTGCTTTCGCGTTTTGCAATTCCTGATGTACGGCGCCGAGCGGCGATTCAAAACCTTCGGTGTTGGTGGCATCCCATTTCGATAAATCGAAGCCAGTCGTCACGCCGACATCGTAGGCGAGTCCGGCTTCGGTGCCACCGTGTACCGCAACGCCACCTTCGCGCCAGGTGGTCGGAATAATTGCGGTCTCGACGAAATTGCGCTCGACGCCGTAATAACGCGTTGGCTCGTGCGATTCGTTGAGCAGACCCGACGGAATTAAAAATAAACCCATTTTTACGCTGGCCGCTTTTGCGATTTGATGGTCGACATAAAACTGCTCGACTTCGACTTCGCCGTCATCGTCTTTCGATACCACGCCATGTTCGATTTCGAATTCGGAATTGAAGCGGGTTTTATCATCGAAGCGATAGCCGACACCGATCACTGCGCGGCGCATATCCGCACGCGTTTCATCGCGATCTTTCGGCTGGGTGTAATTCAATTCGCCATAGCCCCAAATTGTCGCGTGATTTGTACTATCGCCAGCGCCGCTGCTCGGTGTCGCTGCCACAGTTTTCGCTACTGCTTCCTGCTGCGTCGCAATCGCTTCGGTTTGCGAATGCACGGATTTTATTTCGCTTTTCAATTGCTCCAGCTCGGCGCTCAGTTTTTCGATGCGCGCGCGTAATTCGGCTTCGTCGGCGTAGGCGGGAAATGTCGCGCACAGCGCAAGCACGAGGGGCAAACGTTTCATGGATGATTTCCTTTAAGGTTGATAACCATCGGTTAGGGTATTCAGGAATGCGACGACATCATCGATCTCGGCACTGGTGAGTGCCGGTTGATCGCCGAGCTGGCGGTTGTACGGCGCTTCAGTGGTATTCACGTTATTGCGATATTGCGGCGGCAAATCGTTGAATTTGTCGATACCACCACTATTAGGCGGATACCACTCTTCCGGATTGGTATCGCGGCGCACGTAAAACGAGACGACTTCGCGCAGCGTCGCGAATTTACCGTTGTGAAAATACGGCGCTGTTAACGCGACATTGCGTAGCGTCGGCACTTTGAATGCGCCACATAAATCAGTACGTGTCGACAAATCGGTGCGATCCGGGCCGCACAAACCGAGATCGAAATAATTCGGATCGACCGTCGCCGGAATATCGACATTACGCGGCACGCCGAGATTGTCGTAGGTGAAATCGGTAAATAGCGGCAGCGTTCCATCGGGCTGACGTCCGCTCGGATGACACGCGGCGCAATTGCCTTTGTTCGGATTATTGAATAACGCGAGCCCGCGCAATTCCTGTTCGGTTAATGCAACTTTGCCGGCGAGGTAATAATCGAATTTGCTATCGAACGGTCGAAACTCCGCATCTTCTTTTTGATACTGCTGCAGCGCGAATACGATGCGATCGAACGCCGCGGTGTCGTTATCGAAAATATTCGCACCGAACACTTGCGTGAATTCCGCGATGTAACTTGCGCTGCGCAATTTCGTCAGCAACGCGGCAACGTCGGCGTTCGCCATTTCATGCGCGCCAAAAAATGGATGGCGCGATTGTTCGGAAAACGAAGTGGCGCGACCGTCGCGAAAAAAGCCGCCGGTCGGCGTGCCTTCGCTGTCGAAAAAAAATGTCGGGGTGAAACTGAGGTAACGCAGCGATGGCGTGTTGCGAAAACCACTGGTGGTCATGGTGGGACCGCCCAGCGGCACCGCCAACCCGTCGCTGTTGGCATGTGCGTGCGCAGCGTCGTGACAGGTGGCGCACGACTGCTGACCGGAAACGGACAACGTCACATCGTTAAAAATTTTCTCGCCGACTTGCGCGGCTGCCGACAGCGCCGGCGCGCTGGGAACTGCCGTTCCCGGCGCCGCGTTGGCGTTATCACTACCGCCACCACCCCCGCCGCACGCGGACAAAAGCAATGCCATTGCAGCTGTCGCAGCCACAAGCGTTCGCCGAATCATGCTGTCCCCAGAAGTTAGTTATTGGTAATCGTAATGAGAATGATTGTATTCCAGGCGACGGAAGCTCAACAACTAGCAGCGGCGACGAACCGCTGATCTGAGTCAAGAGAAGGGATAATTCACGCCATCTGAACAATGGCGCCAACGATAGTGCGCAGAAGAAAAGCGCGTATCAGCGAGTGGCATCCCGCACAAATTCAAAGCGCGGTACGAGCGTGCCATCGCGTTCGACCTGCTCGGTAAACATCGCCAGTGGCCGCACCCATACGCCGAAATCACCGTAGAGCGCGCGATAGACGACCATGTCCTCGCCGGTTTCGGTGTGTCGAGCCACCGTGATCACGTCGTATAGGTTGCCTTTGAAATGCCGGTAGATGCCGGCTCTCAGCGCGGTCATGGCGTCAACGCACACCAAACTGACGCAACATCGACTGCAGATTCCCGACCAGATAATGCAGCCGCTCACTCGCAGCGGCGGTTTGATCGGCGCTGTTCAGCGTTTCATTGGCGACATTGGCGATGCCGACCAGATTGCGGTTGATCTCTTCAGTCACCGCCGTTTGCTGCTCGGACGCGGTGGCTACCTGCGCATTCATACCGGTAATGCGATCGATTGCCGCGCTGATTTCCTGAAATGAGCTGCCAACCTTGCGCGACAGCTCGACGCTGGCGGCGGCGCGGTTTTGGCCGGCGAGCATGACTTCGACTGCCGCTACCGACGAGCTCTGGATGCTCTTGATCATCTGCTGAATTTCATCAGTCGATTTTTGCGTGTGGCTGGCGAGATTGCGCACCTCGTCCGCCACCACCGCGAACCCGCGGCCCTGATCGCCGGCACGCGCCGCTTCGATCGCCGCGTTCAGCGCCAGCAGGTTGGTCTCGCTGGCGATATTGCTGATCACATCGACCACTGAACCGATACTCTGACTTTCCGACTGCAGCCGCTCGATGACGCGCGTCGCATTTTCGACCGCCGCGCTCAACGCTTCGATATCGGCGATCGCACTCTTGACCAACTGCGCACCGGCTTCGGTTTGGCCGAGCACATCCTGCGACGCGCGTGCGGTTTCCTCGGCGTTGCGCGCCACTTCGTGCACGGTCGCGGCCATTTCGTTCATCGCGGTCGCGACTTGATCGACTTCGAGCTGCTGGCGACGCACACCGTCAGTGGTCTGCTGCACGATCGAGCCCGCCTCTTCGGCGACTTCGCTAACAGCATGGGTCGCATGCGATACGCGGCCGAGAATCGTGCGGCTCAGCGCGGTCAGTGCATGCAACGCGGCCTGCAGTTGGCCGATTTCATCGTAACGGCCGCTATAGACATAGCGCGCCAACGGGTCGTCGAACTGGACGCGGCTCTTATTCGCCAACGCCAGCACCGGTTGCACCAGCAGGCGGCTCAATAGACAGGCGATGAATGCCGTCGCACCGGCCACCCACCAGTCGCCACCGAGCAGCGCGGCAATGACTGCCGGCGCGGCGATCAGCGCACCGACCAGCCATGCCTTTATCGCGAATGACACGTTATGCAGCTGCAATTTTGCCAATAGCTGCGAACGACCCTGATTGAGTTGGGTATAGAGCGCTTCCGCGCGGCGAATCACTTCGCGCTCAGGCGCGACCCGTACCGATTGATAACCGACGACGCGATCGCCATCGAACACGGGCGTGACATGCGCATCGACAAAGTAATGGTCGCCGTTCTTGCAGCGATTTTTCACCAGACCCATCCAGGCCTTGCCTTGCTTCAATGCCGCCCACAGCTGGGCAAATGCGGCCGGGGGCATATCCGGGTGGCGCACGAGGTTATGCGCATGGCCGAGCAGCTCTTCCCGACTGAACCCCGACACGCGCACAAAGGCGTCATTGACATCGGTGATGACGCCCTTCAAATCGGTGGTGGACATCAATTGATCGCTGCCCAACGTATGCTCGCGCTGGGTAACCGGTTGATTATTTTTCATGAGAGCCCCGACAGCAGCGCCACATGGCGCCAACGGATTTAGAAAATGTGCCGGTAACTATAGTCGCTTTCGCCACATCCGCCGGATCAATGGACGCTGCTCGATACGATCAGCGCGCCGGCTCGATGGCCAGATGCTGCAGCATTTCGTCCAGCATCATCAGCGACAGCCCCCAGATACGCCGCCCCTGCCAGAAGTAACACGGCAGGCGCAGCTGCCGCCATTGCATCTGCTCGCGGTTGGCCTCATCGACCAGAAAGCTCAACGGCACCCAGACCACCGCCGCGACCTCATGGTTCAGCCTTAGCGGGGGCAGGTTTTTCAGCGCAAACACGTACGGCACGATCGCCAATGGCTTATAGGGACGATGCCCCGACGAAGCGACATCCGACAGCTTGGCGACCAGCCTGGCGCACGCGGCCAGATCGAGGCCGATTTCCTCCTGCGTTTCGCGCAGCGCGGCAGCGAAACTATTACGATCGCCCGGATCGACCATGCCGCCGGGAAACGCCATCTGTCCCGACCATGGATCGCCGTTGCGATGCGCGCGCTCAATCATCAACACTTCGAGCCCGACCGCACTATCGCGCAATACGAGCGCCACTGCCGCACGTCGCACCCAGCGCCGCCACCATTTGCGACGCGAACGCAACTGCTGCAAACGTTCGATGGCAACCGGCAACGAATGGATCATTAAACAACTTCCAAAAAATTATCGACAAAACATCGCGCGTCAAATCCAGGCAAAATAACGCGTCATCGCGAGGTTATCGAATTCATGCCGCAAACACTAATCGCCGTCGACGGCATCCATTTCAGTTATCACCTCGAGCCGACGCTGGAAATCAGCCACTGGCGCTGGCAGCGCCACCAGCATTGGGCTGTGGTCGGCGGTAACGGGGCCGGCAAGACCACACTCGCGCGGTTGCTGCGCGATGAAATTCGCGCGCAGCGCGGCGATGTGCACATCGCCGAAAATATCGATCGCGAACACGATATTTTGTACGTGTCGTTCGCCTTGCAGCGCGAACTGATCGAACACGACAATCGCTACGACGATAGCGAGCAACGCGCCGATGCGTTCGATGTCGGCACTACCGTCAAGCAAGCCATTTTGCAGGGGCAGGCGGAAAACGAATTCTTCAGCGATATCGTCGCGAGTTTCGGTCTCGATGTGATTCTGCATCGCGGCATGCGGTTTATCTCAACCGGCGAAGGTCGCAAAACATTGCTCGCGCGGGCGCTATTCGCGGCACCGAAAATTCTGATTCTCGACAATCCGCTCGAAGGGCTCGATCACACTATGCAGCGCGAATTGGCCGCGTTGATCGAAAAATTACTCGCAGGTGATACGCCGCTGTTATTGCTGCTGCCATCGGGCTCACCGCTGCCGCAGGGCATTACCCATGTGCTTGAACTTGAGCATGGCCGTGTCGCATCGTGCGGGACCCGTGCACACTTCGAAGCAGCGCAGCACGCATCGACAGCAACGATTACCATGCATGAATTACCGCCGCCGCTGCACCGCGCCTCACCGATTCCGTTAGATGTGATCCCGATCGAAATGCGGGGCGTTAATGTGTCCTATCGCGACGAACCGATTTTGCGCGATGTGCATTGGCAATTACCGCGCGACCGTCATTGTTGCATCAGTGGCCCGAACGGTTCCGGCAAATCGACACTGCTCAGTTTAATCAGCGGCGACAATCACAAAGCCTACGGACAACCGCTGTGGTTATTCGGCCGCAAACGCGGCAGCGGCGAAAGTGTGTGGGAATTAAAAGCGAATTGCGGCATCGTCAACACGCCGCTGCATTTGAACAATATCAGCCGGCAGCGTGTGCTTGAGGTGGTCGCATCCGGTTTATATGACACGATCGGTCTGTATCAAAATTGCGACGGTCGCGAAAAAGAATTAACGCTCGCATGGATTCATGCGGTGGGATTGGACGAACTCGCGCAGCATCGCTTCG
>Ga0070671_100000345_pt1 | contig 31787 bp, 24 predicted proteins | sample KBSS73metaG_FD_65341 | JGI IMG/M metagenome (GOLD analysis project Ga0070671, IMG submission 65341) | Switchgrass rhizosphere microbial communities from Kellogg Biological Station, Michigan, USA - KBS S7-3 metaG | ecosystem: Host-associated > Plants > Roots > Rhizosphere > Soil ...
CCATCGCGGGCGACCCGCGGTTTCGCGACACGGCGGTGTGGGTGACCACGTCGCGCCACTGGGTCACGCTGCAAGGGTGCGTGCGCGGCACGGCACAGCGCAAGGCGCTCGTGGCGTTCGTCGGTCGGCAGCCGCGCGTGGAGCGCGTGTTCGACGAGCTCTCGCGCGGCGCGCGCTGACCGGAGCGCTGTGCAAGAATGGCGGCGCTTCCGCCATTTCACCGACGAGGATCGCCATGAAAGCAGCCACGATACTGGCCACGATCGGCAACACGCCGCACATACGCGTCAACCGCCTGTTCGGGGCCGACGCCGAAGTGTGGATCAAGTCCGAGCGGGCGAATCCCGGCGGCTCGATCAAGGACCGCATCGCGCTGTCGATGGTCGAGGATGCCGAGGCCACCGGCAAGCTCAAGCCCGGCGGCACGATCGTCGAGCCCACGTCCGGCAACACCGGCATCGGGCTCGCGATGGTCGCCGCGGTGAAGGGCTACCGGCTGATCCTCGTGATGCCGGACAGCATGTCGCTCGAGCGCCGGCGCCTCATCCTCGCCTACGGCGCGGAGCTCGTCCTCACGCCACGCGCCGAAGGCATGAAGGGCTCGATCGCAAAGGCGCAGGCGCTCGTTGCGGCCAACCCCGGCGCCTGGATGCCGCAGCAGTTCGAGAATCCCGCCAACGTGGAAGTGCACGCCCGCACGACCGCGCGCGAGATCGCCGCCGATTTCCCCGACGGTCTCGACTACCTGATCACGGGCGTGGGCACGGGCGGACACATCACTGGCTGCGCGCAGGTGCTGAAGAAGGCCTGGCCGTCGCTGAAGGTGTTCGCCGTCGAGCCGACCGCCTCGCCGGTCATTTCGGGCGGCACGCACACGCCGCATCCGATCCAGGGCATCGGCGCCGGCTTCATCCCGAAGAACCTCGACACCGCGCTGCTCGACGGCGTCGTCACGGTCGACGCCGACGCCGCCAAGGAAATGGCGCGCCGCGCCGCGCGCGAGGAAGGCATCCTGGTCGGCATCTCCTCCGGCGCCACGCTCGCCGCGATCGCGAAAAAGCTGCCCGAGCTGCCGAAGGGAGCGCGCATCCTCGGCTTCAACTACGACACCGGCGAGCGCTACCTCTCGGTGGATGGCTTCCTGCCGGTGGAATAGCGTGGCGGCCTTCGAGCGTGTGCGTGCTCATGCGATCCTCGTCGCGGCCTGCGCCCTCGCCGCCCCGCTGGCTCACGCGCAGGTCTACAAATGCACGGACGCCGCGGGCCAGACCACCTACGCGGATGCGCCGTGCAGCGCGACCAGCAAGCCGCTGCAGCTCGCGGATCCCACCAAGGGACCGCGCACCGATCCGAACGTCTGCGTGCAGCTGAAGGACGAGACGCACCGGCTCGCCGCGGAGACCGAGCGCAACGCGCAGCGCGGACGGAAAGAGACGCCGGAGAATGCCGCGCGGCGGCACGCACTCGACCAGCAATACGCGGCGCGCTGCATGGGAATCGCGCGCTCCGCGGCAAAGCCGTAGGCCGCCGGGCGGCTCGGCCGTCCCGCGAAACCGCCTTACTCTTCCTCGTGCCGGCGGTGCTTGGCGTATTCGGTGGCGAGCTGCTGCTGCAGGTTGGGCGGCGCCTGCTCGTAGTGCGACAGCGCCATCGTCCACGCGCCCTGGCCGCCGGTCATCGACTTCAGCCGCGCGGCGTAGCCGTCGAGCTCCGACAGGGGCGCGAGGCCGCCGACCGCGAGCAGCCCGGCCGTCAGCGTGTTGGTGCCCGTCACCTGCCCGCGGCGTGACGAAAGGTCGCCGGTGACGTCGCCCATCGTCGCCGCCGGACAGTTGATCTCGATGCCGACGATCGGCTCCAGCACGATAGGGCGCGCCTTGGCGATGGCGTCGAGGAACGCCTTCTTGCCGGCCGCGACGAAGGCGACTTCCTTGGAGTCCACCGGGTGGTACTTGCCGTCGTAGACGATGACCCGCACGTCCTGCAGCGGAAAGCCGGCGACCGGACCTTCGGTCAGCACCTGCTCGACACCCTTTTGCACCGCCGGGATCAGCGTGTGCGGGATCGCGCCGCCCTTCACCTGGTCGACGAACTCGAACCCGCCGCCGCGCGGCAGCGGCTCGATCTTCAGGAAGACCTCGCCGAACTGACCGGCGCCGCCGGTCTGCTTCTTGTGCCGGTGGTGCCCTTCGGCGCGCGCCGTGATCGTCTCGCGATACGGCACGCGCGGGGGGCGCGCCTCCACCTCGAGCTTGAACTGCGCGCCCATCCGCTCGAACACCGAGCGGAGATGCAGCTCGCCGAGGCCGCGCAGCACCGTCTCGTTCACGATCGGATCGTGCTCGGCGACGAGCGTCGGATCCTCGGCCGTCATCTTGTGCAGCACGTCGGAGATCCGCTGCTCGTCGCCACGGCGCTTGGGCGAGATCGCGAAGCCGTGCATCGGCACCGGGAACTCGAGCGGGCGCATGTGGATGTGGTCCTCGTCATGGGAATCGTGGAGCACCGAATCGAACGTGATCTCCTCGACCTTGGCGACCGCCGCGATGTCGCCGGGCACGGCGCTGTCGATCTCGACGTACTTGCCGCCCTGCAGCATGAACAGGTGGCCGACCTTGAAGCCCTTGCGGCCTTCGCCGACGAAGAGCTGCGTCTCCTTCGTCACCGTGCCCTGGTGCACGCGGAAGACGCCCATCTTGCCGACGAAGGGGTCCATGACGACCTTGAACACGTGCGCCAGCACGTGCCGCTTCGCATCCGGCACGCTGCGAAACTCGGTGGCGCTGTCGCCCTCCCCCTTGTAGAACAGCGGCGGATTGCCTTCGGTGGGATTCGGGGCGAGCTTGACGAGGATGTCGAGGAGCTCCGCGACGCCGGCGCCGGTGCGTGCGGACACGAAGCACACCGGGACGAGGTGACCATCGCGAAGCGCCTTCTCGAACGGCGCGTGCAACGCCTCGGGCGCGATCTCGCCCTGCTCGAGATACTTGGCCATCAGGTCCTCGTCGACTTCGACCACCTGGTCGACGAGCGCCTGGTGCGCGGCCGCCACCGACGAGAAATCGCTCTCGCCGGCCGGATTGAAGAAGCAGTCGACGACGCGCTTGCCGCCGTCCGCGGGGAGGTTGATCGGCAGGCACTCCTTGCCGAACGACTGCTGGATCGCCGCGAGCGCGCCCGGCAGGTCCACGTTCTCCGCGTCGATGCGGTTGACGACGACGAGGCGGCAGAGCTTGCGCTTGCCCGCCCACTCCATCATCCGCGACGTGATCATCTGGATCCCGGCGGAAGCGTTGACGACGATCGCCGCGGTCTCGACCGCGTCGAGCGCGCCGATCGACTGGCCGATGAAATCGGCGAAGCCCGGCGTGTCGATCAGGTGGATGCGCGTTCCCTGCGTCTCGAAGTGCAGCAGCGAGGCGCGGAGCGAATGCTGGTAGGTCTTCTCGAGCGGGTCGAAGTCGCTGACCGTCGTGCCCCGCTCGACGCTGCCGGCGGCGGCGATCGCGCCGGCCCTGGCGAGGAGCGCTTCCGCCAGCGTGGTCTTGCCCGACGCGCCGTCGCCCACCAGCGCTACGGTACGAATGTTCTCCGTCGCATATTGCGCCATGCTCTCTCCTCGGGGAGGCCTCTTCCGGCGCCTCTCAACTCAGTAGCGATAGTATTCGAGGGCTCCGGCGCGCCCGCGCCAGAGCGATTCCGACACCCGGTCGTTCACGATCGCGACGAGCTTGTCGACCTCGCACGCATAGCTCGTGACGCGCCCGGCGGTCTGGGACGTCACGCGGCATTCGACGAACAGCGGACCGCGCGCGGCGCCGCCTGCAATGAGGCGCCGTTCGCGCGCCTCGCGCGCGAAATCGTCGGTGAGGACGAGGTAGAGCTGGTTGGCCGGCGGCCGCTCGACAGCGGCGATCGTCGACCTGCCGTCCGCGGACGCGAGCGGCATCGAAAAGCGCGCCTCGACAGGGCGGAGATCGCCGGCGCGCACGCCATAGAGCACGACGCTGCGGCCCTCGAACTCCTTCGGGGCGCGAACGACGCGCGGAAAATCCTCGGTGCGGCCGAGGAGATCGGCATACACGCGCGCCGGATCGGGCGTTGCCGGGGCGGGAGCCGGAGGCGCCGGCGCGACGGCGGCGGCGCCGGGCGCGGGCGGCGCGCCGGGGCCCGGCGCGGGCGACGGCCCCGCGCATGCGCACAGCAGCAGACAAGTCAGGCAGGCGAGGCGGGCGCGCACGGTCGGCATGGGGGAATCCGGACTGGCGAACAACGGCGACGTGAAGCTTACCCCATCGCGGCAGCGCCCGCGACGCGCCCGGACCTACGCCGCCAGCGGGCGCCGGTCGTCGCCGAGATCGAAGAAGAGCCCCGTCATGATCGCGAGGCCCTCGCGCGCCACGCTGCCCAGCAGATGCTCGTTCGGCGCGTGCTGCGAGCAGGCCGGATACGAATGCGGTATCCAGACCGTCGGCATGCCGAGGACGTCGGCGAAGCAGTCGTTCGGCAGCGATCCGCCGAGATTCGGCAGGATCGCCGGCGGCGCGCCGGTCGTGCGCTCGATCGACGCCGCCACCCGGCGCACCCACGGATCCTCGGGGTCGAGGCGCGTGGCGGTCATGGTCTCGGTGCGGGCGGGGGTGGCCGTCACCATCGCGAAACCGTTCGCGTCGAGGTGCGCGCGCAGCGCCGCGATGAACGTCGTGTGATCGCAGCCCACGACGAAGCGCACCTGCAGATGGGCGTTCGCGCGCGGCGGGATCGCGTTGACCGGATGGTCCGGGTTGCCGGTGCGAAACGCGAGCACCTCGAGCGCGTTCCAGCCGAACACGCGTTCCGCGGGCGTGAGCCCGGGCTCGCCCCAGGCGAGATCGATCGGGGGCCCGCCGGGCTCGCCCGGTTCGATCGTCGCGAGCGCGCGGCGGACGGCGTCCGGGATCGGTGGCGGGCGCAGGCCGGGGACGAGGATACGGCCGCGCGCGTCGACGAGGCACGCGATCGCGTTCGCCAGGATCGTGCCCGGGTTGGCGAGGAGGCCGCCCCAGTTCCCGGAATGGTGGCCCCCTTCGCGCAGGTCCACCGCGAGGTCGAAGTTGAACGCGCCGCGCGAGCCGAGGAACAGCGTCGGCCGCGCCGCCGCCAGCCGCGGGCCGTCCGAGGCGATCAGCACGTCGGCGCGAAGGCTCGCGCGTTCCCGCTCGCACACGGCGCGCAGGCCCGGCGACCCCGTCTCCTCGCCCGTCTCGAGGAGGACGCGCACGTTGAAGCCGAGCCGGCCGCGCGTTTCCAGAACGCGTGCGAGCGCCGCCAGGTTCACGCTGTGCTGGCCCTTGTTGTCGGCGGTGCCGCGGCCGTACCAGCGATCGCCGTCGATGGTGAGGCGCCACGGCGAGAGGCCGTCCCGCCATTGCGCGTCGTACCCCAGCACGACGTCGCCGTGACCGTAGGTGAGGATCGTCGGCAGCGCGTCGTCCTCGTGCCGCTCGGCGATCAGGAAAGGTCCGCCGGCAGCCGGATGGCCCGTGAGGCGCCACGTGAAATCCATCGCGGCGAGCGCGGGACCGATGTCGTCCTCCAGGTAGCCGCGAAGATCGGGTCCTGCGTCGGCGCGCTGGCTTTCCGTCCGCCGCGCGACGCGGCGCGCGAGCTCCGCCTGGAAATGGCCCGCGTCGAACCACGACAACGCGGCGTCGATGACGTCGGCCCTGCTCTGCATGACGCGAAGGGTACTACGCCGGCGTGGGCAGGCTCAGCATGTCGCGGAGATTCCGCAGCAGCTCTTCTTCCTGGTAGGGCTTGCCGAGATAAAGATCGACGCCGAGCTCGGCGGCGCGGGCGCGGTGCTTCTCGGCGGTGCGGGACGTGATCATGATGATGGGAATGTGCGCGTGCGCGGTCTCGCGCTTCATCGTCTTCGTGAACTCGAATCCGTCCATGCGCGGCATCTCGATGTCGAGCAGGATGACGTCGGGCACCTGCTCGGTCAGGCGCTCGAGCGCGTCGATCCCGTCCTTCGCGGTCACGACGTCGAAACCCTCGCGCTGGAGCATGCGGCTCGTGACCTTGCGCACGGTCAGCGAGTCGTCGACGATCATCACCAGCCGCAGGGCGCTCTTCGCCGCGCCCTGCGCGGTAACGCCCGGCCGGTCGCCGATGACGCGCTCGTCGCCGCCGGTCGCGTCGACCGTCGCCACGTCGGGGCGCATCGCGAGCTGCACGGGATTGATGATCAGCACGATCTCGCCGTTGCCGAGCACAGTGGCACCGGAGATGCCCGACACGCGAGCGAGCTGCGGCCCGATGTTCTTCACGACCACTTCCTGGTTGCCGACCATTTCGTCGACGTGCACGGCCGCCGCGCCCTGGCCGCTTCGCAGCAGCAGCACGGCGTTGGTGCGAAGCGTTTCCGGCCGGTGCTGCGCGTCGCCGAGGAGCCGCGGCAGGTAGTGGAACGGATAGGTGTTGCCCTTCCACTCCAGCTTGCGCTGGACGTAGAGGTCGGTGAGCGCGTCGCCCTTGAGCTGCTGCACCTGCTCGACCATCGGCGCCGGCAGCGCCCACAGCCGGCCGCCGGCCTTCACCAGCACCGCCTGCGCGACCGCGAGCGTGAGCGGCAGGCACAGCGTGAACTGCGTGCCGGTGCCGGGCGTGGAGCGGACGTCGACGCGGCCGCCCAGCGCGGCGATCTCCGCCCGCACGACGTCCATGCCGATGCCGCGGCCCGAGATCTGCGTCACGCGCGCGGCGGTGGAGAAGCCAGGCTTGAACAGGCATTCGATCAGCTGCTGCTCGGTGGGCTCGGCGTCGCCCGCCAGCATGCCGAGCGAGCGCGCGCGGCGCCGCACGCCGGCGAGGTCGATGCCGCCGCCGTCGTCGGCGAGCTCGATCAGCACTTCGTTGCCGATCTGCCGCACGGTAAGGGAGATCTCGCCCGTCTCCGGCTTGCCGGCGGCCACGCGCGCGTCGCGCGGCTCGAGGCCGTGGTCGAGCGCGTTGCGCAGCAGGTGCTCGAGCGGGCCGACGAGCTTTTCCAGCACCGAGCGGTCGAGCTCCGTCTGGCCGCCGTGGATTTCGAGGTTCGCCCGCTTGTCGAGGTCGCGCGCCGTGGCGCGGAGGATCCGGTAGAGACGCTCCGAAAGGCTGCCGAACGGCACGGTGCGGATCGCGAACAACCGCTGCTGGACGTCGCGCGACAGGCGCGCCTGCGCGAGCAGCGCGGCGTCGGCGTCGTCGAGGTTGCGCAGCAGCGATTGCTGGACCGTCGACACGTCGTTGACGCCCTCGGCGAGCGAGCGCGTCAGCTCCTGGAAGCGCGTGAAACGGTCGAGCTCCAGCGGGTCGAAATCGCCGTGCACCGTCTGCGCGGCCGACATGTGCGACTGGATCTGCGTTTCCGCCTGCAGCTCGATCTCGCGGACCTGGCTGCGGAGCCGGATCACGCTGGTGGTGAGCTCGAGGAGGTTCGCCTTCAGCGCGCGCAGCTCGCCTTCGATGCGGGAGCGCGCGATCTGCACTTCGCCGGATTCGTTGACCAGCCGGTCGATGATGTCCGCGCGGACGCGGAGCATCGCCTTCGCGGCGGCCTCGACTTCGGCCGGCTCGTCCGCGGACGCCGCGGATGGGGCGGACGCTGCGGCACTCGCCGAGGCCAGCGTAACGACGTTGTCCGCCGAGGCGGCCGGCTGCGAAGCCGGTGTCGTCGAGGCTGGCGTGGCAAAGCGCGGCAGCGTCACGTTGGTGCGGTTCTCGCGCAGCGCGTCGAGGACGAATGCGACGTCGTCCAGGTCCGCGTCCAGCGCGTCGAACAGCGCGTCCGATGCCGGCGCGAGGTTGTCGCCCTGCATCAGCCGCGATTCCATCAGGTGCGTGAGCTCGCCGAGGCGCATCGCGCCCGCCATGCGCGCGCTGCCCTTGAACGTATGGAGCGTGCGGCGAAGCTGTTGCGCCGTCGTCAGGTCCCGGTGATTGCGGCGCCAGCCGCGCACCTGCTCGCCCGCCTGCGGGAAGAGCTCCGACGCTTCCTCGAGGAAGATCGCCAGCACCTGCTCGTCGACGTCGTCGCGGATTCCCGCGAGCGGATCGGTATCGGCCTGGAACGTGATCTCGGGCTCGGCCGCCGCAGGCGACGCGACCTCGGCGGGCGTGACGGCATCGGCAGCGACCGGAAGCACGTCGGCCTCGCCGGCGTCGCCGTCGGGGGTATCTTCGGGCGCCCCCGCCTCGGCTTCCGGCGGGTGGGCCGCGGCGGGCGCCCGCTCGGGCGTGGCCATCAGCGCCGCGATGGCGGCATCGGCGGCGGCGACCTCGGCATCGGAGATGTCCGGCGTTTCCGGCGTCTCGACGGCGAGCGCCGGCGGCACGTCGATGGGGCCGGCGTCGGGCGTCTCGGCTTCCACTGCCGCTTCCGGTTCCAGCGCCGCTTCTGCTTCCGCTTCCGAGTCGTCCCCATGCGCGCGCTCGTCACGCTCGGCAGCCTCTTCGGCGGCCGTCTCGGCGTCGATGGTTGCGGCGCCGATGACGTCGCGGCGGAGCGCCTCGAGGTCGCGCGTCGCGGTCCCGGCCTCGGCGATGTCGGCTTCGGCGAAGGCGGTGCGGTCGCGCAGGCGCGCGATGCAGTTCACGAGCGCCGTCACGCCGGCGGCCAGCACCGGCTGCGCCGCGGACGGCAGCGGCGCGCCGCGCTGCTGCAGCGCGATCAGAGCCTGCTCCAGCGCCTTCGACAGCGCTGCGATGAGCGGGAAGCCGCCGGTGCGATGAATGCCGCACAGCGTGTGGCTCGCGCGCACCATGGCTTCGGACGGCGCCTGGCGCGCGTCGAACTGCAGCAGCGAGAGCTCGTGCAGCAGCGTGCCGACGTGCTGCTCGGCCTCGTCGCACAGGATCTTCCACAGCGACGTCGAGAGCCGGACGTCGCCGATGGCGACTTCGTCGTGCTCCGGCGCCTCGTCCGGCTCCGGGCCGCTCGCGGCCGGCGCGGCGTCCGCCGCGTGCTCGCCCGCGGCCCCGGCGTCGCGCGGCACGGCGAGCGGATGCGTGTTGTCGGCGACGAGCTTCAGGATCGGCGCCCGCACGTCCGTCTCGGGCGGCGGCGTAACCTCGATCGTCTCGTCGTCCTCGGGCGGCGCTTCCTCGACCACGACGACGGGCGCGTCGGCCGCGGTGCCGGCGCCGAGCTCCGCGAGCACGAAGATCTCGGCCTCGTGCGGGGGGAAGGAGACGTCGCCCGGCACGTCGATGTCGATCACCAGCGGCGGCGGCTCCGCGGCCATCGGCGGAGGCTCCGCGGCGGGCACGTCGGCCGGCACGTCGGCGGGGGCGTCCGCCTCGGCCGCGGCCGGCCCCTCCGCCGGCGCCACGGGCGCCGCGAGCGGCACGACGGTGACGGTGCGCGTGAGCACGGGCGCGGGCGGGGGCAGCTTCGAGCCGCCCGGCCATTCGCGCTGGACGTTGTGGATCGCGGTGAGGAGCGCGTTCGGATCGGGCGCGACCTGCCCGGTGGCGCGAAGATCGCCCATCCACTGCCGGAAGCTCTGCTGCGCGACGTCGATCATCGTCAGCACGGCCGGCGAGACGGCGCGATCCTCCTCGATCAGGCGGTTGCCCACCTGCTCCACTTCCCAGGCGATCTCGCCGAGGTCGGTCAGGCCGACCATCCGGCCGCTGCCCTTCAGCGTGTGGAACTGGCGCCGCACCGTGGCGAGCGCCTCGCGGTCGCCGGGGTTGAGGGAAAGGATCCGATGATGCTCGACCACCGTGTCGAGCACCTCGGCGGCCTCTGTCAGATAGATGTCGACGAGCTCGGCGTCGAGCGCCGTGGTGTCGGTGGCGAGCAGGCGCTGCGTCTCGGCGGAGATCTCCGGCGCTTCCGCGACGCCGCCGTCCGCGATGACCTCCACCGCGGCGGCGAGTCCTGCCGTGCCGCCGGCGGCCAGCGCCCTCAGCGCCGAGGCGGCCTGCGTGGCGAGATCGGCGTCGCCGATGAGCTCGGCGTCGTCGCGCAATCCGGCGAGCTTCTGCTTCAGCTCCTCGTGCGCCGCGGCGTCCGCGGGCGCGCGCTCCGCCTCCGCGACCAGCTGCGGCAGCTGCGCGCGGAGCACCGCGACGGCATCCTCGACCGAATCGGCCTCCGCCGGCGCCGGCGCCGGTGCCTCGCCGAGTCGCCGCGCGATCAGCGGGGCGATCAGCCGGTCGCGGTCCGGCCGCTGCTGCTCCAGCGCCTCGATGAAAAAGCCGAGACCCGACAGCGATTCCGCCAGGAGGTCGAGATCGTCGTCGTCGATCGGGTCCTCGGTCGTCGCGTAGCGCTCGATCTGCGCCTGGCACAGCGCGAGGAGCTGGCCGGCGTCGTCCTGTCCCATCATCATCAGCGCGCCGCGGATCTGGCTGCTGTCCTTCGCGAGCGAGGCCAGCTCGCCGCGCTTGGCGTTGTCGCGGAAGAACGCGTCGAGCACCTGCTCCATGTGGCGGAGGTTGGCGCGGATCTCGCGTCCCACCTGCGCGAGCAGCACGCGCTCCTGCGCGCGCTTGCTCATTTCGTCCAGCATCGGCGCGCTGGCCGCGGTGGCGCGGCCGGCGCGCGCGGCTTCGAGCCGCGCCAGCATCGCGCTCACCTGGCGCGGAAAGTCGCGCGACAGGCTGGTGTAGTTGTCGAACGCGCTCTCGGCCAGCAGCAGCGCCGTCGCGAATTCCATCGCCACCGGCTCGGACACGCCGGCCGCCGGCATCTTGTCGAGGTTCTCGACCAGCGCGGCGGTGAGCTTCATCAGCGCGCCGTGCTTCACCTCCGCCGCCTTGGTGTGGACCGACGCGAGCGTCTGCTTCAGCTTGGGCAGGTTCTCGGCGCGGCCCGCGGCGGCCTTCAGCCATGAATCCTTGGCGCCGGCGAGCTGCTCGCACGCTTCGCGCAGCAGCGGCTGGATCTGCACGACGTCGGCCGACAGCACCTCCGCCGACGGTATGAGGCCCGACAGCTTGAACGCCTGCTGCACCGCCTGCACCTGCGGGCCGACGGGCGCGCTGATCGCGACGAAATACAGCACTTCGCGGCGCAGCCGGTCGGCGACCTTCGCGCCGCCCTCGGTGACGCGGCGAATCTGCAGGTCGATCCGCGCGATGAGCTGGCGGAGGCCGAAGCTGCCCTCGAGGCCGTTGGACGTGACCGACTCGAGCAGCGCGCCGACGGTCCACCAGAAGGCGCGCAGGCTCGGCTGCGCCGTGACGCTCTCGATGCCGCCGACCGCCTCGCGCATCGTCTTGCCGCCTTCGACCTCGCCGCGCAGCCAGCCCAGCAGCCCGCGCTGGAAGAGCCGCCGCTGCTTGACGAGATACGACGGCATCCGCGATTCCTCGCGCGGCGGCGTCCGCGGCGCGCGCGCCGACAGATCGGGATAGAAAAGGTCGGTGGGCGTCACGGCCTTGACGCCGCGCGCCTGCTGCATCTGCTCGAATTCGGGGTAGAGCTTGAGCGGCACCGGCGGCACGCCGTCGACGATCTCCGCCAGGAAGATGCGCAGCTTCCGGCACGCGCGGTCGACGGTGGCGACGCCGTCGGGCACCAGCGCGGCGTCGGTCTCCTCGAGGCGGACGAGGTGCCGCTCGATCTCGTCGGCGTACGCGGCGACCGCGTCGAGGCCGACCATCTGGATCGCGCCGGCGGCTTGGTGGATGTGCGAGCGCGCGTGCTGGAGGGCCGTCGGGACCGACGGGTCGGCGGCGAACGCCGCCAGCGACTCGAGGCCGCGGGTCAGGGCCTGGTCGATCTCGCCCTGGACCCAGGACAGCGGTCCGACGTCGAATTCGTTTGCGGTTTCCGTCGCCACGGCCAGGGCATTCATGATCAGCCTAAAGGCTCAGCAAGAATCGCACCCGCGCTCGGCCGCGCGCGCTAGACCTTGAAGCCGGCGACCGAGCTGCGGAGCTCCGCCGCGAGCTTGGTGAGCTGGCCGATGGACACGTTGGTCTGCTTGGTCCCCTCGGTGGTCTCTTCCGTGATCTTGAGGATGCCCTGCATGCCGCGCGTGACGTCGGCCACCGACGCCGACTGCGTCTGCGTCTGCGCCGAGATCCGGCCGATCAGCTCCGCGAGCTCGCGCGACACCCGCTGGATCTCCGTCAGCGCCTGGCCGGCGGCGTCGGAGAGCTTGGCGCCTTCCACCACGCCGACCGTCGAGCGGTCCATGGCGGCCACCGCATCCTGCGTGTCGGCCTGAATCGTCTTCACGATCGCCTCGATCTGCTTGGTGGCCTCGCCGGATCGTTCCGCCAGCCGCTGCACTTCTTCCGCGACGACGGTGAACCCGCGGCCGGCCTCGCCGGCGGACGCCGCCTGGATCGCGGCGTTCAGCGCCAGCACGTTCGTCTGCTCCGTGATGTCCGAGATCAGCTCGACGATCTCGCCGATCTCTAGCGACGACTCGCCGAGGCGCTTGATGCGCTTCGAGGTCTCCTGGATCTGCGAGCGGATCTCGTTCATGCCGGCGATCTGGTCCTGCACGGCGTTGCCGCCTTTCTCCGCCGCCGAGAGCTGCGCCTGCGCGACGCGGGCCGACTGCACCGCGTTCTGCGCGACTTCGGAGATCGACTGCGCCATCGTCAGCACCGACGCCGACGCGTGCTGGATTTCGCGGTTCTGCCGTTGCGACGCCTCGAACAGCCGGTTGGAGATTGCCTGCGTCTCCTGCGTCGCCTTCGTCACCTGGTCGGTCGCTGAATTGATGCCCTTGACGAGCGTTCGCAGCTCCTCGATCGTGAAGTTGATCGAGTCCGCGATCGCGCCCGTCACGTCCTCCGTGACCGACGCCTGGACCGTGAGGTCGCCGTCGGCCAGGTTGCCCATCTCGTTCAGCAGCCGGAGGATGGCCTCCTGGTTGCGCTTGTTCTCGCTCTCGCTGTCCTGCGCGTGGACGCGCGCGTCGTTGTGCGACACCTTGAGCAGCAGGAAGATGCAGACGATCGCGAGCAGCGCGAACACGATCGCCGTCGTCGTCATGATGGCGCGCGTCGCGGTGTTGGAATCGGCCTGTCCGGCGAGCGCGGCCGCCTGGCCGACGATGCCGTCGGCCTCGGCGTTGATCGTGCGGGCCGCCTGCACGACGGCGTCCGGCACCGGAGCGCTGTCCTTCGCCGCCTGCGTCATCGCGCCGGCCGACTGGATGCTCGCGTCGACGGCCACGGACGCCTTGTCGAAGCGCGCCTTGATGTCGGCGAGCGTCTGCAGCGCGCCGGCGTCCTGCAGGCCGTCGATGAACGTGCCCCGCACGTTGCCGCCGCCCTGCAGCGTGTCGATGTCCTTGCCGAGCGCCGCGCGCGCCTCGCCGAGCGTCGTCAGCGCGCCCACCTGGCCCTGCGCGGCGCTGGACGCCGCCCGCGCCATCCGTTCCGCGAGCGTCTGCATTTCCGTCACCGCGGTCACAGACAGCGCGTGCTGATTGGCCGAGCGCGCGTCGAGGAACACCATCAGGCCGGCGAGGATCACGAAGAGCGAGAGCAGCAGGCCGAGGATGCGGAACTGGCGCGCCACCGGCATGCGGCCGATCATCGGCAGGCCCCGCGGCGTGGCCGCCGCGGCGCTCGCGTTCCGCAGCTGCTCCATGATCGACACCGACGCCAGCGGATCGTAGGCCGGCGACGCCTGCTGGTTCATCCTGACCTGCGTGGTCGGAATCTGGATGTCGGTGTCGGCGGCGGTCAGCGTGCCCTTCTCGCCGAACAGCTTGGGCATTTTGAGTGCCATGAATGCTCTCCCGGGATACGTTGCGGCTAGACGCCGACTTGCAGGAATGCGGGGGTGCGGGCCAGCCTGGCGAGGTCGATCTCCTGCCAGGCGTTGCCGTCCCCGTCCATCCAGCGCTGCGCGAACCACGGCGCGGCATCGGCCGGCGTGGGGACGGGCGCCAGGTCGGCGAGGTTGCGAAGGCCCAGCACGCGCGACACGACGATCCCCGCGTTCAACTCGCCGACCCGCGGCCCGAAGAGCACGAGCCGCGTGGTTGCCGCCGGCGGCGGCACCTCGTGGCCGAGGAAGCCCGCGAAGTCGACCACGCTGAAGAGATTGCCGCGGATGTTGGCGACGCCCATGAACCAGTCGCGCGTCATCGGCACCTTGACGATCGGCGGCATCGTGATCACTTCGCCGGCGTCGGCCAGGCGCACCAGCCACCGCGCGCCGCCCGACGACAGGCCGAGCCGCGACGACTCCACCTGCGCGGCCGTCTTGGTCGCGAGCCGCGACGCCAGCTCCTGCTGGAACGTGCGAAGGTCGATGCGCGCGGGACGGGCCATGGCGGAGGGGCGAAGGGGGGCGGCCGGACGTTGCGCCGTCAGCCGATCGAGTTGATCTTCGCGAGCAGCTCCTCGCGGTTGACCGGCTTCACGATGTAGTCGCGGGCGCCCTGCCGCAGGCCCCAGATCTTGTCCGTCTCCTGGCTCTTCGACGTGCAGATGATGATCGGGATCGACTTCGTCTCCGGATCGCGGCTGATCGCGCGCGTCGCCTGGAACCCGTTCAGCCCCGGCATCACCACGTCCATCAGGATCAGGTCGGGCTTCGCCTGCTTGGACTTGTGGATGGCGTCCTCGCCGCTGTCGCTGGCGACGACTTCGAACCCCGCCTTGGTCAGCAGGTCGTTCAGGACGTGCCGCTCGGTCGGCGAGTCGTCGACGATCAGGATTTTCTTGATGGACATGGCGTGGGTCGCGCTCACGCGGCCGCCCTGACGTGCGTGGCGACAGCCTTGAGCAGGCTTTCCTTGGTGAAAGGCTTGGTCAGGTATTGGTCCGATCCCACCATCCGCCCACGGGCGCGGTCGAAAAGACCGTCCTTGGACGACAGCATGATGACGGGGGTGTCATGAAACTTGACGTTCTTCTTGATCAGCGCGCAGGTCGCGTAACCGTCGAGCCGCGGCATCATGATGTCGACGAAGACGATGTCCGGCTGGTGATCGGTGATCTTCGCGAGCGCGTCGAAGCCGTCCTCCGCGAGGATGACCGTGCATCCCGCCTGCAGGAGAAAGATTTCGGCGCTGCGGCGGATGGTGTTCGAGTCGTCGATCACCAGCACCTTCACGCCTTGAAGCGGATTTCGTTCCGACACTTCGCCCCCCGTGTGCCTTGCCGTCAGGTCACGCGGCATCCCGCGCCGCAAGCCGAGAAAATCAGTCTGCCACGGCGCACAGGAATTGCATAGAGCATAAACCTTGCCGGAATCGGCACTTGCAGCGGAAACTTCACGGAAAGCAACACAGGAGCAAGTTTGCGGAGGCGCAGCGGTGCCGTTCTGCGGCAGGGGATGCCGCCACGGGGCCGTCGACGCTTCCCCGTCCGCTGCACGGTTGTCCACTACAGCCCGCGCAAGCTCCGTCAGCGTCCGAGAAACAGCCGGTAGGCGGGATTGGCGGTCTCGTCGACGTACGTGTAGCCGAGGCGGTCGAGGAAGCGGCGAAAGTCGCGCTTGTCCGAGGGCGGGACCTGCATCCCCACCAGCACCCGGCCGTAATCGGCGCCGTGGTTGCGATAGTGGAAGAGGCTGATGTTCCAGCCCGCGCTCATGCTGTCGAGAAAGCGCAACAGCGCGCCGGGCCGTTCCGGAAACTCGAACCGGTACAGGATCTCGTGCGTCGCCGACGGCGCGTGGCCGCCCACCAGGTGGCGAACGTGCAGCTTCGCCATTTCGTTGTCCGACAGATCGGACGCGGCGATCCGGCGCCGGGCGAGCTCGCGCAGGAGCTGGTCGGTCTCGTGGCGGTTCGCCACCTCGATGCCGACGAAGAGGTGCGCCACCTTCGGGTCGGCATAACGGTAGTTGAACTCGGTGACGCTGCGCTTGCCGAGGAGCGCGCAGAACTCGCGGAAGCTGCCGGGCCGCTCGGGGATGGTGACCGCGAGGATCGCCTCGCGCGCCTCGCCCAGCTCGGCGCGCTCGGCGACGAAGCGGAGGCGATCGAAGTTCATGTTCGCGCCGCAGGCGATGGCGACATAGGTGCGGTCCTTCGGCCGGTGGCGCTCCACCCATGCCTTGACGCCGGCGATCGCCAGCGCGCCGGCGGGCTCCAGGATCGAGCGCGTGTCCTCGAACACGTCCTTCAGCGCCGCGCACGTGGCGTCGGTGTCGACTAGGATCACGTCGTCGACGTATTGGCGCGCGAGGCGGAACGTCTCCTTGCCCACCTGCTTCACGGCGACGCCGTCGGCGAAGAGCCCGACGTGCGGCAGCGTCACGCGCCGGCCCGCTGCGAGCGAGCGCGCCATCGCGTCGGAATCGACCGGCTGCACGCCGATGATCTTCACGTCGGGCCGCACGCGCTTCACGTAGGCGGCGATGCCGCCGATGAGGCCGCCGCCGCCGATCGCGACGAAGATCGCGTCGAGCGGCGCCTGCCACTGGCGGAGGATCTCCATGCCGATCGTGCCCTGCCCGGCGATCACGTCGGGATCGTCGTAGGGATGGACGAACGTCGCGCCGCTCTTCTTCTGCAGCGCGATCGCCTTCCCGTAGGCGTCCGAGTACGAGTCGCCGAACAGCACGACCGCGGCGCCCCGCGCCTCGACCGCGGCGATCTTGATGTGCGGCGTCGTGACCGGCATGACGATCGTCGCCGTGCAGCCGAGCTTCTGCGCGGCGAGCGCGACGCCCTGCGCGTGGTTGCCCGCGGACGCTGCGATGACACCGCGCGCGCGCTCGGCTGCCGTGAGGTGCGCCATCTTGTTGTACGCGCCGCGCAGCTTGAACGAGAACACGGGCTGCGTGTCCTCGCGCTTCAGCAGCACGCGGTTGCGCAGGCGCTGCGACAGCGTGGCGGCGAGCTCGAGCGGCGTCTCGATCGCGACGTCATAGACCTTCGCGGTCAATATCTTCTGCAGGTAGTCGACGGGCATGGCGTTCCGGCCGCGGCAAATCGGCGAGCCTATCAGGAAAAGGCGCGGGGTCCCTTGCGGCCCGGCTATTCTGCTAACCTCCGTCGCACCATGACCCGACGCGCCGACACGTCCCCGACGACGCTCGCCGTGGTCGACATGGGCTCGAACAGCTTTCGCCTCGAGCTCGGCCGCGTCGAAGGCGACCAGATCTTCCGCCTCGACACATGGCGCGAGACGCTGCGCATGGGCGCCGGCCTCGACGACCTCGGCCGGATCACCGCGCCGGCGCGGCGCGCGGCGCTGGCCTGCCTCGCGCGCTTTTCCGAGCGGCTCGCCGGATTGAATCCGGAGGCCGTGCGCGCCGTGGCCACCAACACGTTCCGCGTCGCGACCAATTCGGCGGAGTTCCTGGCGCAGGCGGAGGCGACGCTCGGCTTTCCGATCGACATCATCTCGGGGCACGAGGAAGCGCGGCTCATCTATCTCGGCGTCGCGCACGTGCTCCCGCCGTCGCCGGCGCCGCGCCTCGTCATCGACATCGGCGGCGGCTCGACCGAGTTCATCATCGGCCGCGGCCTCGAGCCGGAGCGGCTCGAGTCGCTGAAGATCGGCTGCGTCAGCTATGCGCGGCGCTTCTTCCCCGACGGCCAGCTTCGCGCCGACGCCTTCGCCGCCGCCGAGATGCACGCGCGCGCCGAAGTCGAGGCCATCGCCCGCGAGTTCGGCCGCGAGCACTGGCGCGAGGCATGGGCGTCGTCCGGCACCGCGCTGGCGCTCGCCGAGATCCTGGAGCAGAACGGCCTGTCGTCGGGCGGCATCACGCCGCAGGGCCTCAACCGGCTGCGAAAGCGCCTGATCGGCGCCGGCAACGTGCGGCGGCTGAAGCTGCCGGGCCTGAAGCCCGAGCGCACGCCCGTGCTGGCGGGCGGCTTCGCGATCATGGCGGCCGCGCTGGCCGAGCTCGACGTGCCGCGCATCAATCCCGTGGGCGGCGCGATGCGGCTCGGCGTCCTGTACGACCTCCTCGGCCGCACCGTGCAAAAGGACATCCGCGCGGCGACCGTCGAGCGCCTGCAAGAGCGCTGGCGCGTCGATCGGCCGCACGCCGAGCGCGTCGCCGCGATGGCGAAGGCGCTCTATTCGCGCAGCGTCGCAAGGCCGCTGCCCGAGTCGGTGCGCCGCGTCGAGTGGGCCGGGCTGCTGCACGAGATCGGCTACACGGTCGCGCACCTCGGCTTCCACAAGCACGGCGCTTACATCCTGGAGAACGCCGACATGCCGGGCTTCTCGTCCCAGGAGCAGCGGCGGCTGGCGTTGCTGGTGCTGGGATGCCGCGGCGGCCTGTCGAAGATGGCCCCGCTCCTCGCCGACGCCGACATGCGCGCGCAGGTGCTCGCGCTGCGGCTCGCCGTGCTGTTCCACCATGCGCGCGGCCCGATCGCCGCGCCGCGGATCGGCCTCGGCGTCGACAAGGCGATCCGCTGGCGCGTGTCGCCGCGATGGCTGAAGTCGCACCCGCTGACGCTGCACCTGCTCGACGCCGAGCGCGCCGAATGGCGCACGCTCGGCTATCCGTGGAAGGACGCCTAGCGCGTCAGCGCGCCGCCGCGCCCGCGACGATGCCGCGCGTGGCCAGCGCTTCGAGCACGCCCGCGGCGATCCGGCGCGGCCGCTCGCCGATCCCGAAGCACAGCGCGGGCTCGCCGCGCGGATCGATCTCGACGACCTTCTGCCCGGGGCTCACGCGCGCCCCGCGCGCCGTCAATCCGCGCAGCACGCCGGCGACCGGCGCGACAATGGACGCGCCCTCCAGCGCGGCCACCGGCTGGCCCGCCGTCACGGCGTCGCCGATGCGCGCTTGGGTATGGAAGCGGCCGGACAGCGGCGCGTAGACGAAGCGTTCGCGCCCCACGCCGCCCAGCGTGCGCGGCTCGCCGGCGAGCGGCAGCGTGCCGCCGGTTTCGACCAGCGCGCCGAGGCGCTCGCCCCACGCCGTCTCGATCGCAAGGTCGACGTGCTCGCCCACGCGATAGCCGGGGCCGAGCCCGACGGTCAGGAGCGGCGACGGCGCATGCGGCTTAAGGCGCGCGGGCGGCGAGCGCTTGGCGACGCGCGCGTCGATGACCACCGCGGGATCGAGCGCCGCGGCGACGCCGCGCCACGACCACGTGGTCGCCGCCACCATCTCGGCGCGCTCGAGCACCACCGGCAGGCTTCGCACCGATGCGCAGAAGCACGCCGTCACGCCGTCGAGCTCGGCGTTGCCGAAGTACCACGCGTCGACGAACGCCATGCCGCGGCGGGGCCACGCCGGATCGGCGTCGTCGATCAGCACGACCGCGCATCCCGCGCCGTGCAGCGCGTGCGCGACCGCCGAGCCGACGTCGCCGCTGCCGAGCACGATGGCGATGGGACGGGGCGGGATCGGGTTCATGCGTCGCATGAGGGCGGGCGCCGCCGCCGGGTCGGTGCGCGGAAAGAACGTCCGCAACGCGAGAGTGGCTCGGAACATGGCGGGCAGTGTGCCCGCGCCATGCGACAGCTTGATGAACCGCTAGACGAAATCCGGCGCGACGACGGTCTTCAGCACGACGGCGGCCCCGCTCTCGCGCGCGCGGTTCGACAGCCACCACACGGCGCCCTTGCGCACGGACCACGACGACTCCTCGCCGGAGAGCAGGAACGCCGCCACCATGCCGAGCGTGGGCTGGTGGCCGACGATCAGCACGGGCTCGCGCGACTCGGGCCAGTTCGCGGCGCCGAGCACGGCGCTCACCGACGCCCCGGGCGCCAGCTCCGGCACCGTGCGGAACTTGCGCCGCAGCGCGCTCGCCGTCTGCAGCGTCCGATCGGCGGGCGAGACGAGGATGCGGCACGTGTCGGGCAGATGCCGCTCGAGCCATTCGGACATCCGCTCGGCCTGCTTCAGCCCCTTCGACGTGAGGCGGCGGCCGAGATCCGGCTCGCCGGGCTCCGCCTCGCAGTGGCGCCAGAGGATGAGGTCCATCAGGTCGCCGCCACGTGCGCGCTCATCCGGTCGAGCAGCGCCTGCTGGGCCGATACGGCGCGCTCGCGCGGCCGCGGCCGCCGCTTGGTCCAGCCGCCGTCGGCGCCCAGCTCCCACGCGTCGCAGTTGTCGGCGAGGTACGCGTCGAGGCCCTCGTCGATGACGCGCTTCCTGAGCTCGGGGTCGAGCACGGGAAACGCGACCTCGATCCGGCGGAACAGGTTGCGGCCCATCCAGTCGGCGGACGCGAGCCACACGTCGGGCTCGCCGCCGTTCTCGAAATACCAGACGCGATGATGCTCGAGGAAGCGGCCGAGGATCGAGCGCACGCGGATGTTCTCGGAAAAGCCCGGCACGCCCGGCCGCAGCGCGCAGGCGCCGCGGACGATGAGATCGATCTCCACGCCTGCCTGGGAGGCCGTCTGCAGCGCGCGGATCACGCCCTCCTCGACGAGCGCGTTCATCTTCGCCTTGATGCGCGCCGGCTTGCCTTCCTTCGCGTGCCTGGTCTCGCGGCGGATCATCTCGACGATGCGCCGGTGCATCGTGAACGGCGCGAGCAGCAGGCGCTTCAGCTTCGCCGCCTTCGCGAGCGACGTTATGTGCAGGAACACCTCGTTCACGTCGGCGCAGATGTCCGGGTCCGCCGTCAGCAGGCCGAAATCGGTGTACAGCGCCGTCGTCCGCGGATGATAGTTGCCGGTGCCGAGGTGCGCGTACGACACGAGCCGCGCGGCGCCGGCGGCATCGCGCTCGCGGCGCAGGAGCAGCGCGAGCTTGGCGTGCGTCTTGAGGCCGAACACGCCGTAGACCACCTGCGCGCCGGCGTGCTCCAGCTTCTCCGCCCAGTTGATGTTGGCCTCCTCGTCGAAGCGCGCCATCAGCTCGACGACGACGGTGACCTCCTTCCCTCGCCGCGCGGCCTGGATCAGCGCTTCCATCAGCGCCGAGTTGACGCCGGTCCGGTAGACGGTCTGCTTGATCGCGACGACGTCGGGGTCGTCGGCCGCGTGCCGGATGAAGTCGACCACCGGCTCGAACGACTGGTACGGATGATGGAGCAGGATGTCGCGCTGGCGGATCGACGTGAGGATGTCGACGTCCGGCACGAGCCGCTCGGGCTTGCCGGGAACGAACGGCGCGTACTTGAGGGAGCCGATCTCGACCTGGTCGATCAGCGACGACAGCCGCATGATGTTGACCGGCCCGTCGCACCGGTACAGATCGTCGTCGGTGAGCTCGAACTGCTTCAGCAGATACTGCGCGAGGTGCGCGGGACACGACTCGGCCACTTCGAGGCGCAGCGGGATGCCGAACTGCCGCTGCGGCAGCTCGCCCTGCAGCGCCTGGCGGAGGTTCTTGACCTCCTCCTCGTCGATCCACAGGTCGGCGTCGCGCGTGACGCGGAACTGCGAGAACGCGACGATGCCGCGGCCGGGAAAGAGGTCGGCCAGGTGCGCGTGCATGACCGACGACAGCAGCAGGAACTCGTTGTCGGCGTCGCTGATCTCGCGCGGCAGCTTGATCACGCGCGGCACGAGGCGGGGCGCCTTCACGACGGCGATCGTCGTGTCGCGGCCGAACGCATCGTGGCCCGACAGCTCGACGATGAAGTTCAGGCTCTTGTTGACGATCTGCGGAAACGGATGCGCAGGATCGAGGCCGATCGGCGTGAGCAGCGGCCGCACCTCGCGCTGGAAGAAATCCGCCACCCACGTCCGCTCGGCCGGCGAGCGGTCGGCGCGGCCGAGAAGCCGCACGCCGTGCTCGGCGAGCGCGGGGAAGATCTCGTCGTTCAGCAGCCGGTACTGGTCGTCGATCAGCGCGCGCGACGCGTCGCCGACGTCGGTCAGCAGCGTGCGCAGCGCGGGCAGCGACAGGCCGGGGGGCGGGATGCGCGCGCGGAGCTGCTCCTTGAGGCCCGCGACGCGGATCTCGAAGAACTCGTCGAGGTTGCTGCCGACGATGCAGAGGAAGCGCAGGCGCTCGAGCAGCGGCACGGACGGATCGGCCGCCAGCGCGAGCACGCGGCGGTTGAAGGCGATCAGCGACAGCTCGCGGCTGATCGGCGTGGGATCGGGCGGAGGCAGGCGAAGCGCCGCGGCGGGCGCCGTTTCGGCGGACACCGGCGCCACGTTAGGCGGCGCGGATGACAGGAGCGTGACAGGCGCGTCGGGGCCGGACATGGGGGACGCTTAAGCGGCTTCCTCGCGGGCGAGCGACAGCCAGAGGCAGCGGCCGCGGGATTCGCGGTCGAGCGCGTCGAGGTAGGCGCGATGCGCGGCCATCTCCTCGTCCGACGGCAGCAGCACGATGAGCGGCGCGCGCGTCGCGCCGAAGCCCGTGACCGTGCCCGCGGCGGCGACGGTGATCGCCGGCGCGGCGATGTCCATCGTCAGCGTCTCCTGGCCGCGGGTCATCGCGAGGTATACGTCGGCCAGCAGGCCGGCGTCGAGCAGCGCGCCGTGCAGCGTGCGCTGCGCATTCGAGACGCCGAAGCGCTCGCACAGCGCGTCGAGGTTGTTGCGCTTGCCCGGGAAGGTCTCACGCGCGAGCGCCAGCGTGTCGATCAGCGTCCGGTGCAGCGTCGCCGACACGGGGTGGCCGGCGCGCGCGAGCTCGGCGTCGAGGAAGCCCGTGTCGAACGGCGCGTTATGGATCACCCAATCGGCGCCGCGCGCGAACTCGACGAACTCCGCCGCGACGTCGGCGAAGCGCGGCTTGTCGCGGAGGTCGTCCCACGTCATCCCGTGCACTTCGGTGGCGCCCGCGTCGATCTCGCGCTCGGGGTTGAGGTAGAAGTGCATGTGGCGGCCGGTCGGCCGCCGGTGGACGAGCTCGACGACGCCGATCTCGATGACGCGGTGCCCCTGCTTCGGGTCGAGCCCGGTGGTCTCGGTGTCGATGACCAGTAAACGCATCTCGGGAGTCGGGTAACGGGTGACGGGTGACGGAAGTGGGGGACAGTTTAGCGCAGGCAGGACGATTTCATCGGTTCCCAGTTCGCTGTCGCGTGTTGCCTATTTGCGGTACTTCTGGATCGTCGACTGGATCTCGGCGATCGCGCGCTCGATCTCGTCGTCGGTCAGGTCGCGCTGGGGGCCGCGGCGCTGCTTCAGCGTCATCGTGTGGTCGATCTCCGTGGCGAACTCGCCGAGGCCGAGCGTGTCGGTGACGGTGCTCTGCGCCTCGTCGGTGAGCGTCTCCGGCCCCCACCGCACGACGATCGCCGACAGGTTGTCGCCATCCGGGCCCGCGCGCTTCTCCGCCTGGTCCATCATCTTGGGCGCGGTGTTGAGGATAGGCGCGGACGTGAGCCACGTCGCCATGTCGCCCTGCGGCATGCCGCTCCACAGGCCGTCGGTGCACAGCACGAGGATGTCGCCGTTGCGTAGCGGCGTGCGGCGCGAGAGGTCGATCACCGGGTCGACCAGGCCGCCGAGGCAGCTGAACACCTTGTTGCGATCCGGATGCTCCGCCATGTCGGCAACGCCGATCAGCCCCTGGTCCACCAGGTACTGGACCTTCGAGTGGTCCTTGGTGATGCCGATGAGGCTGCCCTGCCGGAACAGGTAGAACCGCGAATCGCCGGCGTGGGCCCAGTAGGCGTGGCCCGCCTGCACCACGCAGGCGACGCAGGTGGTCCGGGGCGTCTCCAGCATCGAGAACTGGTTGGCGTAGGAGCCGAGCGCCGCGTGCGCGCGGAGCATCGTCTCCTGGAGGAACTTGAGGGGGTTGCGGAGCACCGGCTTCGCTTCCTGCTGGAAGCGCTCGATGAAGAGCCGCACGGCGATCTGCGCGGCGATCTCGCCGCCCGCGTGGCCGCCCATGCCGTCGGCGACGACGAGCAGAAGCGTGTCGCGCCCGTAGGTGTAGGCGAGCCGGTCCTGGTTGACCTTGCGGGATCCCTTCCGCGAATCCTGGAATATCGTGAAGCGCATCCGTCCTCGACCTGTTGCAGCGCGACCGGCGTCAGGCGTTCATCTCGGAAAACAGCCGGCGCTTGATGCTGCCGAGCAACGTGAGCTTGCGCTTCTTCGGCGGAATGTCGCGGATCGCCTTCTGCAGCGCAAACACGCTCTGCGGCCGCTCGAGCGGATCGAGGCGCAGGCACCAGTCGATCACCTCGAGCAGGTTGTCCGAATACTGCCCGGCCCAGATCTTCTTCGCCGGCACGAGGTGGTCCTCCTGCGTGCGCGCGTCGGCGGCCTGGGGCGCGAACGCCGCGAGGCACGCGAACATCGACGCGCCGGTGCCGTAGACATCGGTCCACGGGCCGAGGCGGTCGGGGTCGCGGTACTGCTCGGGCGCGGCGAAGCCCGGCGTGTACATGGGCGCGAGCTTGGGGCGGTTGCTGGTGAGCGTCTGCCGCGCGGCGCCGAAGTCGAGCAGCACCGGGCTGCCGTCGGTGCGCAGATAGATGTTCGCCGGCTTGATGTCGAGGTGCAGCAGCTTGTGCGTATGCACTTCGCGGAGCCCGTTCAGCAGGTGCATGAACACGTGGCGCACGAAGCGCTCCGACATGTGGTCCTGCCGCATCTGGATCTGCTGCTGCAGCGTGCGGCCGCGCTCGTAGCGCATGACCATGTACACCGTCTCGTTCGCGCGGAAGAAGTTCAGCACGCGCACGACGTTCGGGTGGTTGATCTTGGCGAGGGCGCGGCCTTCCTCGAAGAAGCACTTCATGCCGTAGCGGAACGACGTCATGTTCTCCGCGGACGTCGCGCGCACGATGTCGCCCTCGGTGCGCAGCACGAGCGACGAAGGCAGGTATTCCTTGATGGCGACCGGCGCGCCCGTCTCGTCGAAGGCCCGATAGACGATGGAAAAACCGCCGCGGCTGATCTGGCGGTCGATCCGGTAGTTCAGCAGCTGGTATCCGCCGGGGAGGGCCTGATTGGGTACGGGCATCGCAGTCTTTGCTGTGGAGGCGAAATCTCGCCTCGCCATCCGTCAATGCGCCCGCAATTCGCGTGCCAAATGCCCTCGCTCGCCTTGCGCGAGGGGCGGATAACGCATACATTCTCCGGATGCACGGCACCAAAGTAAAGCCGGAATTCCTGCAAATTCCACGGCGAACGCGCCGAATCTCCTAATGATCCTCAGCATGACCGGCTTTGCGGCCGTCGCCGCGGAGCTGCCCGGGCTGTCGCTCGCCGTCGAGCTTCGCTCGGTGAATCATCGCTATCTCGACGTCACCGTGAAGCTGCCGGAGGAGCTCCGCGCGCTCGAGACGGCACTGCGCGAGCGGATCGCGGCCGCGTTGAAGCGCGGCAAGGTCGAGTGCCGCGTCGTCGTGTCCCGCGCCGCCGGCGCGGCCGCGGACATGGCCGTCGACCCGGCGCGGGTCGCCGCGCTGGCCGCCGCCGCCGCCAAAGTACGGCAACTTGTGCCCGGCGCCCCCGAGCTATCGACCGCGGAGATCCTGCGCTGGCCGGGCGTCCTGGCCGAGCCGTCGGTCGCGCCCGAGACGCTGTCGGAGACCGTCTTCTCGCTGGTGGACCGCGCGCTGGCGGAGCTCGCCGCGGCCCGCGAGCGCGAAGGGGCCAAGCTTTGCGCCGTGCTGCTCGCGCGCTGCGGCGACATCGACGCCCAGGTCGCGCGCGTCGCGCCGCGGATCCCCGCCATCCACGCCGCCTACGTCGAGAAGCTCGGCGCGCGCCTGCGGGAGGCGGGCCTCGACGCCAACGAGGACCGGCTGAAACAGGAGCTCGCGCTCTTCGCCACCAAGGTGGACGTGGCCGAGGAGCTGCAGCGGCTCGCGTCGCACGTCGCCGAAGTGCGGCGCGTGCTGGCGGCGGGCGGCAGCGCCGGCAAGCGGCTCGATTTCCTCGCGCAGGAGCTGCATCGCGAAGCGAACACGCTGGGCTCGAAATCGGTGGATGCCGAGCTGTCGCAGGCGTCCCTCGAGCTCAAGGTCGCGATCGAGCAGATGCGCGAGCAGGTCCAGAACCTCGAATGACGACGCACGCGCCGCCGGCTTCGGGTTGCCTGTTCGTGCTGGCCGCGCCGTCGGGCGGCGGCAAGACGAGCCTCACCCGCGAGCTCCTGGTCCGCGAGCCGGGCATCCGCCTGTCGGTGTCCTACACGACGCGCCCGCCGCGACCGGGCGAGCAGCACGGCGTCCACTATCATTTCGTCGACGAGCCGACGTTCATGCTGCTGAATGGCCGCGGCGAGTTCCTCGAGCATGCACACGTCCACGGCAACTGGTACGCGACGTCCGCCACATGGCTGCAGCAGCAGATCCAGGACGGCCACGACGTGCTGCTGGAAATCGACTGGCAGGGCGCGGCCCAGGTGCGGCGCCTGATTCCGTCCGCGGTGCTGATCTTCATCCTGCCGCCGTCGCTGGCGTCGCTCAAGGAGCGCCTGGAAAAGCGGGCCCAGGATTCGGCGGACGTGATCATCCGCCGGCTGGAAGCGGCGCGCGAAGAGATGCGCCACTGCGGCGACTTCGATTATGTTATTATGAATCAGGACTTTGCGAGGGCCGTCGACGACCTCTCGGCCATCGTGCGGGCGGCGCGGCTCACGGCGTCGCGGCAGATGGTTCGGCACGCGCGGCTCATCGCACAGCTGTTGAATCTCCGTACGGATCAACCTCTTTCAGATCAGCACTCTTCCTAGGAAACGCCATGGCCCGCATCACCATCGAAGACTGCCTTGCCCGGATCCCCAACCGTTTCGAGCTGACGCTGGCCGCCACCAACCGCGCGCGCCAGATCACCTCCGGGTCCGCGCCGCTCGTCGACTCCGACCGCGACAAGCCCACGGTCATCGCCCTCCGCGAGCTCGCCGCCGGCAAGATCGGCATCGAAATGCTCGTGACCAAGCCGCCGCAGCCGGTCTGACCGCCCCTTAAGCGGCCCGTCCCGCGGCCATGTCGGAAATCGCGGAGTTCACCCGACACCTCGGCCATTACCTGCCGCCGCCGGACGTCGCGCTCGTCGAGCGCGCGTTCGAGTTCTCCGAGTCCGCGCACCGCGGCCAGTTCCGCAAGTCCGGCGAGCCGTACATCACGCACCCGCTGGCGGTCGCCAGCATCCTGTCGCAGTGGCGCATCGACGCCGAGGGCCTCGCGGCCGCCCTCCTCCACGACGTGATGGAGGACACCAAGGTCACGCGCAACGAGCTCGAGACGACGTTCGGGCGGCCGGTGGCCGAGATGGTCGACGGCGTGTCCAAGCTCGACCAGATCGAATTCAACTCGCGCGAGGACCAGCAGGCGGAAAGCTTCCGCAAGATGCTGCTGGCGATGGCGCGCGACGTCCGCGTCATCCTGATCAAGCTGGCCGACCGGCTGCACAACATGCGCACGCTCGACGCGATGGCGCCGCCGCACCGCAAGCGGATCGCCCGCGAGACGCTCGACATCTACGCGCCGATCGCCAACCGCCTCGGCCTCAACGCGCTGTTCCTCGAGCTGCAGGACCTGTCGTTCAAGCACCTGTATCCGATGCGCTACCGCATCCTCGCCAACGCCATCAAGGCGGCGCGCGGCAACCGGCGCGAGGTGATGAACCGGCTGCTCGACGTGATGCGCGAGGGATTCGCGCGCGCCAAGATCCCCGCCACCGTCAGCGGCCGCGAGAAGACCATCTACTCGGTCTACAAGAAGATGCTGGAGAAGCACTACACGTTCTCGCAGGTCTTCGACATCTACGGCGTGCGCATCATCGTCGCCGACAAGACCGCCTGCTACGCCGCGCTCGGCGTGCTGCACGAGCTCTACAAGCCGATCCCCGGCAAGTTCAAGGATTACGTCGCCATTCCCAAGGCGAACGGCTACCAGTCGCTGCACACCACGCTGTTCGGGCCGTTCGGCACGCCGCTCGAGGCGCAGATACGCACGCAGGACATGCATCGCGTGGCCGAGACCGGCGTGGCCGCGCACTGGCTCTACAAGACGGACGGGCGGCTCGACCTCGCCGAGGCGCAGCGCGAGACGCATCGCTGGCTGCAGAGCCTGCTCGAGATCCAGTCCGAATCGCGCGACTCCAAGGAATTCCTCGAGCACGTCAAGGGCGACCTCTTTCCCGACGAGATCTACGTGTTCACGCCCAAGGGCAAGATCATGGCGCTGCCGCGCGGCGCCACCGCGGTGGACTTCGCCTACGGCGTGCACACGGACATCGGCCACCATTGCGTCGCCGCGCGCATCAACTACGAGCTGCTGCCGCTTCGCACCGAGCTCAAGAACGGCGACCACGTCGAGATCCTCACGTCGCCCACCGCGCGCCCGAATCCGTCGTGGCTGTCGTTCGTCGCCACCGGCAAGGCGCGCTCGCGCATTCGCCATTACCTCAAGGGGCTGCAGCAGAAGGAATCGGCGGCGCTCGGCGAGCGGCTGCTGAACCAGGCGCTCGCCACGCTGAAGGTCGAGCCGGACGCCATCGCCTGGGACCGCTGGGAGGCGCTCGCCAAGGAATACGGCGCCAAGAGCCAGCTGGACGTCCTCGCCGACATCGGCCTCGGCAAGCGGCTGTCGTTCGTCGTGGCGCAGGCGCTCACGCGGCAGGGCAAGGCCGACGACCCGCCGGTGCCGTCCCCCACGAAGCCCGGCGCGCTGACGCTCCGCGGCGTCGAAGGGGTGGCGATCCAGTACGCCCGCTGCTGCCGGCCGATTCCCGGCGACGCCATCGTCGGCCAGTTCCGCAAGGGCCAGGGCCTGATCGTCCATCTGCGCGACTGCGTCACGCTGCGCAAGCAGCGCGTGGACGCCGGCGAGCTCATCGACGTCGAGTGGGCGCCGGAGGTCGAGGGCGTGTTCGACGCCGGCGTGCGCGTGCTCGTCGCCGACCGCCGCGGCCTCCTCGCCGATCTCGCCACGTCGATCGGCAACGCCGACGCCAACATCGACACCGTGTCGATGGAGCGCCCGGACGGCGGCGACGTGCTCGCGATGTTCTTCAGCGTGCAGGTGCGCGACCGCCGGCATCTCGCGCAGGTGATGCGGGCGATGCACCGCATTCCGGAAGTGAAGCGCGTCCAGCGGGCGCGCACGTAGCGCCCGCGCCGCGACCGCGCGCCGCATGCCGGCCGCGCGGCAGGACGGCGTCACGGCAAAGGCCTGCCCGTCAGCCGGGCGGCTGGGGCGGCTTCGCCGGCGGCTCGTACCACTTGCCCGGCGGCACGACCTTGGGATCGTCGGGGTCGGTGTAGTAGTGCGGCGACATGATCTGGACGCCGTGCTCGTTGAACACGTCGAGGACGTTGGCGTGCAGCGACGACAGCAGCTCCGCGCGCGGGCGCGGCTCGGTGGGCAGGGCCAGGCACACGAGGCGATACTCGACGTAGAAATCGGACAGCGCCGTCTGGAACACGCGCGGCAGCGGATCGTGCACGACGCCGCTGGTGCGCACCGCCGCCTCCACCAGCATCGCGCTTACTTGCCGCCACGGCGCGTCGTAGCCGATCGTGACCACGGTGTCCAGGATGAAGGCGGTGCCCTTCACGGCGCGCGAATAGTTCTTGGTGACCGTCGCCAGCACCATCGAGTTGGGAAGCGTCAGCTCCTCGCCGAGACCCGTGCGCATCCGCGTCGTGAAGAGCCCCAGCGCGACGACCGTGCCCTCGCTGTCGGCGACGCGCACGTATTCGCCCGGGCGGAAGGTGCGCGTGTACATCAGGATGAGGCCGCTCGCGGCCTGGCCTACGATGCCCGACGCGCCGACCGAAACCATCAGGCCGAGCAGCACCGACAGGCCCTTGAAGGCGTCGGTCTGCGCCCCGGGGATGTACGGATAGGCCATCGCCACGGCGAAGAGCCAGATGGCGATCGACGCCAGCCGGCGCGTCGGCCGCGCCGAATCGGCGTCGATCCACGTGAACTTCGTGCGGCCGCTCTGCACGCCGTCGAAGAAGCTCTTCGCCATGCCGGCGGCGACGCGGGCGAGCACGAAAATGATGATCGCCACCGCGAGCCCGGGCACCGAACCGGCGACGGCCGTGAGCATGCCGACCGCCGTGTCGACGAGGAAGTCGTCGAGCTCCTCGCCCCACGGCCGCGTGAACGGAAACCGCGCGAGCACGTAGCCCAGCCACTTGTAGGTGATGAGCAGCGCGATCAGCCAGAGCAAGCCCGAGATCGACCACCGGATGATCTGGACCACGCGCTCGCGCTGCACGATCTCGTGACCCTCGGCGCGCATGCGCTCGCCTTTCGCCTCGGCGAAGCGGATCGCCCGCCGGCCGATTGCCCGCACGCCGCGGCGCAGCAGCCAAAGCAGCGCGAGCCACACGACGGTGGCGATGAGCGACCAGCCGGCCGCCCGGAGCATCGCCCGCGGATTGTGCGCCTCCTGCATTTCCGCGATGACGCGCTGGAGCGCCCGCGCGGCGTCGCCGGCGGTCGTGGCGACCGCGATCTCGCCCAGGTTCTCGACGTCCTCGTTCAGCACCGCGACGGCGAACTTGTCGTCGATCTCGATCGCCGCGCCCTGCGGCAGCTCCTTGACCGAGACCTTGTGCTCGCCGGGGGACGCCAGCAGCGACCGGATCCGCTGCTCGGCCGTCTGCGCGCGGTCGTCCACCGACACGCCGAGCACAGACGCGCGCAGGCGCACGATCGGGCGATTGAAGATGACGACGTTGACGCCGGACGTGCGGACGGCGTCGATCCGCGGCGCGACGCCGCTGCGGACCGCGATGGCTCCCGCCGGCGGCGGCGCGTCGGCAGCACCTACCGGCGCGGCGAACGCGCCCGCGAGACAGGCCGAAATGAAAAGCCGCGCGATCACGGATGGCGTGATCACGCGGCCGATGTCAGGCTTTTTGCGTGGCGAGGAGCTGCTGCATTTCGCCCGACTGGTACATCTCGCGCATGATGTCGCAGCCACCGACGAACTCGCCGTCCACGTAGAGCTGAGGAACCGTGGGCCAGTTGGAGAATTCCTTGATGCCCTGGCGCAGCGCTTCGTCCTGCAGGACGTTATACGACGCAAAATCCTCGACGCCGCACCGGCGCAGGATTTCGGTCGCGGTGGCGGAGAACCCGCATTGCGGGAACTGCGGCGTGCCTTTCATGTACAGCACGACGCGATCTTTCGCGACCTGGTCGCGGATGGTGTCCTGGATGTCGGCCATGGTGATACCCCGGGTTGGCAAGGACAGGATTTTACTCCTTCACGGCGCCGGTCAGCCCGGACACGTAGTACTCGACGAAGAACGAGTACATCACCGCCACCGGCAGCGAGCCCAGCAGCGCACCCGCCATCAGCGAGCCCCAGTGGTAGACGTCGCCCTCGACCAGCTCGGTAACCACGCCCACTGGCACCGTCTTCACCTCCGACGACGACACGAACGTCAGCGCGTAGATGAACTCGTTCCACGACAGCGTGAACGCGAAGATGCCGGCGGAGATGAGCCCCGGCACCGCCAGCGGCAGGATGATCTTCACCAGGATCTGCCAGCGGCTGGCCCCGTCGATCAACGCACACTCCTCGAGCTCGAACGGGATCGACTTGAAGTAGCCCATCAGCAGCCACGTGCAGAAGGGAATCAGGAACGTCGGATAGGTGAGGATCAGCGCGAGCCGCGTGTCGAAGAGCTGCAGCTTGTAGACGACCGTGGCGAGCGGGATGAACAGGATCGACGGCGGCACGAGGTACGCGAGGAAGATGGACATGCCGACGTAACGCGCGCCGCGAAAGCGCAGTCGCTCGATCGCGTAGGCGGCGAGCACGCTGCAGAACAGCGACAGCACCGTGGCGACGGCGGAGATCAGCAGCGTGTTCCAGAGCCAGTCCGGGTACGCGGTGTCGAAGAGCAGCTTCTTGACGTGCGCAAGCGTGGGGTTCTTCACCCAGAACGGATTGCCCTCGCGCGACAGGAGCTCCTCGTTCGGCTTGAACGTGGTCACCACCATCCAGTAGAACGGGAAGAGCAGCACGATCAGGAATGCGAAGAGGGGGACGTACAC
>Ga0070671_100000348_pt1 | contig 31750 bp, 33 predicted proteins | sample KBSS73metaG_FD_65341 | JGI IMG/M metagenome (GOLD analysis project Ga0070671, IMG submission 65341) | Switchgrass rhizosphere microbial communities from Kellogg Biological Station, Michigan, USA - KBS S7-3 metaG | ecosystem: Host-associated > Plants > Roots > Rhizosphere > Soil ...
ACCGCAGCCATACGCGAGGCGGCGTCGCGGCTAGGACTGACACCTGAGCGAGGCGTGAAGGTGCGCCTTACCGGATCCGTCGCCCTCTCGGACGAAGAATTCGCCACGATTGCTGACGGCGCCGCGCTGAATGGAGTCATCACCCTTCTGCTTGTTGTGCTGGTGCTGTGGCTCGCGTTGAAAAAGGCCCGGATCATCTTGGCCGTTTTTATCAACCTGGCGGCCGGGCTCATCTTCACCGCCGCTATCGGGCTCTGGATGGTAGGAACCCTGAACCTGATCTCCGTTGCCTTCGCCGTACTCTTTGTCGGGCTCGGCGTTGATTTCGGGATCCAGTTCAGCGTGCGTTACCGAGCCGAACGATTTGAATCGCTCGATCTCGAGGATGCCCTGCTTGGAACGGCGAAAGGATTGGCGGGGCCGCTTTTGCTTGCAGCAGCATCGATCGCCGCGGGCTTCTACTCGTTCCTGCCGACCGCTTATGTCGGCCTGTCCGAACTCGGATTGATCGCGGGAACAGGCATGATTGTTGCGTTCGCAACGACCGTGACTTTGCTGCCGGCGCTGCTCGCCGTCCTCAGGCCTCCGGGCGAGCCTGCACCGATTGGCTATGCCGCGCTTGCGCCGGTCGATCGCTTCCTCGAAACGCAGCGCAAATGGGTTGTCGGTACGACGTTAGCGGTCACGATCCTCGGCCTGCCTTTGCTTGCAGGCTTGCGCTTCGACTTCAACCCGCTCGATTTGCGGTCCCGCGACACTGAATCGGTAGCAACGCTGCTCGATCTGATGGCCGACCCGGACACCAGCCCCAACACGCTCGACATTCTTGAAAGTAATGCCGCACGCGCTTCCGCGCTTGCCGAACGCTTGCGTCAGCTGCCGGAGGTCGCGCACGTCGTGACGCTGCAAAGCTTTGTCCCCAAGGACCAGGACGAGAAGCTTGCGATCATTGACGATGCGAGTTTTTTTCTCCGGAACACGCTCAATCCTGACCAGGTCGAACCAAAACCGACGCCGGCCGACACGCTGGCGGCAATCGACACGACGGCCAGCGACCTGCGCGGAGCCGCAGCCGCCTCCGACACCAGCCCGGCCGCCGTTCAGGCACGCCGTCTCGCAGGCATCCTGGCCGCACTGGCGAAGAAATCCCAAGCGGCCCGGGATGACGCCGAGCGGGTTCTCGTGGCGCCGTTGGTGACGACCCTACGTCAGGTCAGAAGCCTGCTCATGGCCGAGCACGTGACGATCGAGATGTTGCCCCAGTCATTGACACAGCGCTGGGTCTCGGCCGACGGGCTGAACCGGGTCGAGGTCGCGCCGAGCGGCGATGGCAATGACAACACGACTCTGGAACGTTTCGTGGCAGCCGTGCGCGGCGTTGCGCCTGACGCAGCCGGCAAGCCGGTCTTCGTCATCGAAGCGGCGGCAACCATCGTCAAAGCTTTCATTCAGGCCGCGATCTGGTCCGTGGCGTCGATCGCGCTCATCCTTTTCATTGTGTTACGCCGCTGGAGTCACGTCGCCTTGACGCTGGTGCCCTTGCTCGTCGCCATCGTGGTCACGCTGGAGATCTGCGTTTTGATCGGACTGCAGCTGAACTTCGCGAACATCATCGCACTTCCGCTGCTTCTCGGCGTCGGCGTCGCGTTCAAGATCTACTACATTATGGCCTGGCGTTCCGGTGAGAGGAACTTTCTGCAGTCGAGTCTGACGCGGGCTGTCATCTACAGCGCCTGTACCACCGCGACCGCTTTCGGGAGCCTGTGGTTCTCGCACCACCCGGGCACATCAAGCATGGGCAAGCTGATGGCTCTGTGCCTCGTGACGACGCTGGCGGCGGCCGTGCTGTTCCAACCGGCGCTCTTGGCGACACAGAATAAGGCTAGAGGTAACAATTAAATGACCTAAAACTGGGGTCTGTGACAAAAAAGTAACACTTATGCCGTAGCGGCTCTGCTAATTTTGTCGGACTCGATCTGATCGGCGCGCTACGTCACAGTGCGCGCTGCGCTCGTCATTGGATCCGACAAGCCTCGGGCCTGCAGGGGAATTGAAAAGGGGCGGGAAAGTATATGCGTCGCGGTCAAGTCTGGGGCAGATGGGCGATCACGATCGCATTGCCTGTCATTGTGGGTGCCTGCGCCTCGGCCCCGCGGGACGCCGCGTTGCCTCTTCAGGATCCTAACGAGCAAGCCAATCGCCACATGCTGGCGATGAATCAGGAAATGCTGCGCCCGGTCGCGGAGACCGTCCAAAAAGTCGTGCCGAAGCCCGTGCACGACCGCTTGCACGATTTCAATAACAACCTGAAAGAGCCACGTATCTTCGTGAACAATCTGCTGCAGGGCCGCTTCGACGCCGCCAGCAAGACGGTGGCGCGTTTTGCCATGAACACAACATTCGGACTCGGCGGCCTTGTCGATCTCGCGAGCCGCGAAGGCGTTCCGCAGCAGACCGGCGATTTTGGACAGACATTGTTTGTCTGGGGTGTGGGCGAGGGTCCTTATATGGTTCGGCCCTATTGGGGGCCCACCACGACGCGCGATGCGGTCGGCGACGTCGTCGATCGCTTTGGCGATCCGGTCGGCCTGCTGACCGGATCGCAGATCGGGATTGCGATCACCACCGCGACCCTGGACACGGTGGTCAGGCTCGGCCAGCTGAAAATGGCCGAGGAGGCATCCATCGATTTCTACACGTTCTTGCGCTCGAGCTACTACCAGACGCGGCGCGCGGAGTTGCGTGAGGCGCTCGGCTTGCCCAACGTCATTGACTCGCCGGCAACCGCGCTTGACGAGACCGCGACACCTGAAGCGCCGACAAAGGCAATGGCAAGCGCGCCTACTCCCCGCCCTGCCCGTTCCGCCGCAGCAAATAGTGCCCCTCGATCCAGTACCAAAAAAACAACCCGGGCAAACCAAGAAGCAGCTCACGTACTCGCTTCGACAGAGAAATAGCCAGCCCGATTTCCGCCGGCAGGCCGAACAGCGCGCCGAACAGGACAAGGCCACCCTCCTGAACGCCCAGTGCCGCAGGCACCATGAACGCTGCCGCGCGCACGCCGGAGGACAAGCTTTCGAGGATAAAGGAGTCGGTCACACCAAGCGGCTGACCAAGGCACCAGGTCACCAGCCAGACCTCGCCCGCACCTGCAGCCCAACCGATAAGGCGCAGCACATTTGCGCGCCAGAACGCGACGCCCCTGCGATAGGCCAGAACAACTGCGTCATCGACTGCCGCAGCGCTTCCCGCGAAATCTGCGAGCCATTGCCCGGGCAACATGCCTCGCGCCAATTTTGCAAATCTCTCAAACATATTTTTATGTTGAAACAGGACGAATGCCACAACGGCCGCGACAAGCGCGCCGACCCCAATCAACACTCCAGCCACCACCTCGAATGCGGCACCACCTGTGGGTCGCAATACCAGCAGCGCAACCCCCGCGATGACAAAGGCCATCTGGGTGACCACACCCACTGTGGTGTCGACAACCATGCTGGCCGCGGCCTGCGGGCCGGGAACGCCGCGCAGGTGCGCCAGCCGCGCGCTTGCGATGTCGCCGCCGATGTTGGCGACCGGCAACAGCGAATTGATCGATTCGCGGACCCATCGGATCCAGGTGACACTGACAACATCGGGACGGGTCGCAGGCGGCAACAGCTCGCGCCACGAAAGAGCGGAGAAGAGCATTGGAACGATGTGGTAAGCTGTTATCGGCAGCAGCCACCAGCCGACGACCAGCATGGCGTTGGCCACCTCGCCGGCGCCGCTGTACACGATCAGATAAACGACAAGCGCAAGGCCAAAGAAACCCGCGATGATGAACGAAACGGAAATGACCCGGCTCCCCCTATTTCGGCACCGAACGCGGCAAGAATAGACGTGTCACTTGTAGTATCAACGCCGGTGACCAGCCGAGGTATATCGCAGATCCAATGCAGCAGGGTTCGCAGAGCGTGGCCCCGAGCCCGCCAATAATGGTTCTTTTGCCGGATGCCGGCGCATCGCCGATCGCGCCGGCATTTGCGGACGGCGGCGAACCAAAGGTTCTTGGCCTTGGCCTCGCGCGGCGGACGGTTATGGCTGCGGGCCGCGCCGGGTTCAGCCGGATCTATCTTCTGGCACGAGACCGGGCCGCGCCAGCCGGCATCACTGCCATCTCCAACTGGAGCACCCTCACCGATGCGCTGGCCCAGCAACCTGGCCCGTTGATCATCGCGCATGCGGCCATTCTCACTGAGCCCGATTGGCTCGCGCGACTCACCGAAACACAGACTGAGCCGGCCCGATGGGCGGCGATGCCGCATAAGATTATCTTGCTTGCAGCCTCTGCGGCCGCGGATGCCCTTGCGGTGCTGGACACGGACAAAGGGGCCTATGACCTGACCGCGGCGCAGGAGCGACTCAAGCGGCACTTCGGGGCACCTTTGGCAATTCCCGCTGCGATCGATCCGCTGGTGGTGACGACACCGGCCGATGTTGATGACGCGGAATGGCGTTTGCTGCGCGGACTCGTCAAGGATACCGACGGATTCATGGCGCGGAACGTCGAGCGGCCGATTTCCGTGCGAATTGCCCGCCGCCTCGCATCGACCGGCATCACACCAAACCAGGTCACGCTGCTTTCGGTCGGCATCGGCCTGTGCGGTGCACTTTTTTTTCTGTCCGCGCACTGGCTCTGGCAGACCATCGGAGCGCTTCTTTTCCTGGCACATTCGATCCTGGACGGATGCGACGGAGAGTTGGCCAGGTTGAGGTTCCAGGAGTCGCGTTTTGGCGGGATCATCGATTACTGGGGCGACAACGTCGTTCACATTGTCGTCTTCGCGTGCATTGCCATAGGCTGGAGTTTATCAATCGGCGCTTCATGGCCGTTGTTGCTTGGCGTCGCGGCAGCGCTTGGCAACCTGGGTTCGGCCGGTTTCGTCTATTGGCGTACGATGCACACGAAAAAAGAAGGCGGCCCGCTCTTTACGTCGGTCGCGACCATGCCCGGTGAGACCCTCGCCCGCATGCTTGATGCCGCCTCGCGCCGCGATTTCATCTACCTCGTGCTCTTTCTCGCGCTGTTCGGTAAGTCGAACTGGTTTCTGGTGCTGGCCGCTGCCGGTGCACCGATATTCTTTTTGCTCCTGGTGTTCCTTGCGGCACGCGAACACTTCCAAACAGCGTAGCCGGCAACTAGCCGTCGAGCGGCATCCGGGCGCCGCCTGCCGCACTGGACCTCTGGGCGAGATCGATCAGCCGTGCGCACAACAGCGCTTCATCCAGGTTGTCCTTGCCCCCACCCGCCGCCGCGCGCTGAAAGTCCTCCGCCACACCGACGAACCAGTCGCGATGATGCGATCCCTGTGACAGAGGCGGCGGGCATGACCACCGTTGCTCGTTTTTGTTCGATTTGAGGACCACGACGTCGTCGTCGACTTCGATACGGCCGCGATCGCCCTCGATTTCGATACGGTTGGCGCGTTCCTCCGCTGACCAGGTCAAATAGATCTGCGCGCTGCCGTTTTCCCGGTCTAGCGTGACGGTCGCAGTATCTTCGATCGGCCATTCGCGAAAGCGGCGCTTCTCGAGCAGCGCGCTGACAGCACGGGGGACGCCGAGCCAGCGCACGACGCAATAAAGCGCGTGCCATCCATGATCGAACAATATTCCGCCGCCAGCGACAGCCGGATCGGCGCGCCAGTTGGTCCCGTCCGACGTGACGGTGACTGCCGGCTCCGTGCGTAAGGTCTGCCAGCGAACCGTCCGCACGGTGCCGACCGCGCCTTCATCGACGAGCGCCGAAATCCGGTCGCAAATCGGCGCCTTGAGCCAGTTGTGCACGGTATGAACGACGCGGCCGCTACCCGCCGCGGCCGCCGCTATGGCCTGCGCGTCCTCAATCCGGATGGCCAAAGGCTTTTCGCAGAGAACGTGCAGGCGCACATCCAGCGCGCGCTCGATGAGACCCGGATGACTGCTCGGCGGCGTGCAGATATCGACGAAATCAAGCGTCTTGTCGGACAGCAATGCGTCGACGCTCTCGTGCCATCGTCCAGCGGGGTAGGCTTCCAGAAACGCCTTCCTTTGCGTGGCAACCACATCGGTCGCGGCAATGATCTGAACGTCCTTTACGGATTGCCAGCCCGGCAGGTGCCCTTTTGCCGCGACGTTCCCGAATCCGATAAAAGCGCCACGCAACACGCGCCGCGGCCTCAGTCCAGTCCGAATTGACGCGCAATGGCACCGAACGACTGGTCGAGAATGTCGACGCCGCGCAGCGCCTCATCCTCGGTAATCACCAATGGCGGATTGATGCGAATGACGTGCGAGTACGACATCGTGACGAGGCCGCGCGCCAATGCCTCATGAAAAAGCGCGAGCGTGATGGCCTTGTCGAGAGGTTCTTTGGTCTTGCGATCGGCCACCATCTCGACGCCGATCATCAGGCCGCGCCCACGCACATCGCCGATGAACCGGTATTTCTCCTGCAGTTTTTTCAGGGCGTCGAGCATCGTCTTGCCGACGCGAGCGGAATTTTCGACAAGTCGCTCGTTGATGATCGCCTCGACGGCGCCAAGACCGGCCGCGGCCCCCAGCGGATTTCCGCCGTAACTTGACGAGCTGCCGCTGGGCTCCCCGAACGGTTTGGCCGACATAAGCTCGAACGACGACGCCACCCCGCTGAGCGGGAAGCCGCCACCCATCCCCTTGCCGATCGTCATGATATCGGGCTTGAGCCCGAACTGCTCTGACGCCCACATCGTCCCTGTGCGCCCAAATCCGGTCAGCACTTCATCGGCGATGAGTAGGGCGTCGAATTCGTCCGCAATCTCCCGCACGGCATGAACGAAATCATCGGGCGGAATGACGTTGCCCGCCGTGCCCTGCATCGGCTCCATGATGATTGCCGCGACTTCGTCCTGCGTCTCGTTCTTAATGACGTTGCGCAGGTGATCGGCGCAGGCCAGACCGCAGGACGGATACTCAAGCTTCCAGGGGCAGCGATAGCAGTTCGCATAAGGCGACAGATGCATTCCGGGCGGAAATGGACCCTGATGGTTGCGGTAGCCGCCGCCGAGCAGACCGATCACGCCAGCCGTCTTGCCGTGATAGCCGCCCCAGAAGCCGACAAACTCGAATTTCTTCGTGACCGACTTGGCGAGACGAAAGGCCGCTTCGACGGCCTCCGCTCCGCCGGAAAAGAGCTGGATGTGCGTGATGCCTTCCGGAAGCAGGTCACTGACAAGCTCGAGGAAGCGGGCACGCGTTTCGGTCGTGAAGCTGCCGAATGTGGAGCGCGTGAGCTGCTCGCTGATGCGCTTCACATAGTGGGGGTGGCAGTGGCCGACACTGCCCACCGCGATGCCGGCGATGAAGTCGAGGTATTCGTTCCCGTCAACGTCGTAAATCGTGCAACCCTGCGCACGATCAACCGCGATCTGCGAATAAAGCGCGATCGATTGCAGGCCCGGCGCCATCGCCTCGGCCTCGCGATCGAAGATCGCTTTCGATCTGGGACCCGGCACGGTGCGCCGTTCGGTGCCGTCTTTTTGCGCCGGCGCCACGTGACGGGACGGAGCACCTTTCATGACTCAACTCCTTGCCGGGATACAATCCGCACGCGTCGCTCAAAACGCTCCGCCAGGTGATCTGCGATGGCCTGAGCGGCACGCTCGCGGTACCGGGCATAGCTTGGCCAGGCGTTGATGTCGATGATCATCGGCTTGCCGTCTTCCTGGATGACGGCATCGCCGCCAAAAACTTCCAGTCCAAGAACGGCCGCAGCCCCAAACGCCGCGTCGCGCAGGCGCGCGACCTCGAAGGAATGGCCCAGCATTCCCTTGTCGCGATGATAGAACCATTCGAACCAATTGGCGGCCACCGGCCGCATTTCGCCTCGGACACCGTAAAATTTGACCAGGTCGCCCGACACGTGCTCCTGCGCGATGATGAAGGGGATGCCGCGCTTGGCAAACCGGTCCAGAGCCTCATGCCACCCTGCTTCTGACGCGGTGTAAATAACATCGGAAGGCTGCGTCGCATGGAAATCATAACGCTTGACCCACACGGCGGCCGCCGGGGGTGGCCCTTTTGCGTTGCTCGCAACGACGTGGCTCGCCGGCGAGGCAACATGATGCTTGGCGAAAAGTTCGATCATCCTGTGACGGTAAGTGTTGCGGATCGCGCTCGGCGAATTCACCACGACCGAGCCAGCATTCTGGGCATCGGCGAGGCGATCAAGCACTGTGCCGCGCTCGCACATCGCGAATAAGTTTGCGCAGCGGCCATCAAACGCCGCGTCGACCTCGACAAGCTCGACACTGAAACCGCGCGACGTCAGTGCTCCGCCGACGCAATCCATGATGGAGCGATCGTCTTCGACGCGGCCCGGCGAGTGGTCCGGCTCGCGGTAGATACCCCTGCAAGTTTTAGCCATCGTACTCATGGCTCGGACTTCTCGCGCTGAAGACCAGGGACCGCAGCTTCCGCGGCCGCGACATCGTGCGCGCGGTCGATGTCGAAGACGCAAGGCAGGACGATGCCATAGACCGGTTGCCCTCCCGCAACCAGCGCACCCAGGTAGTCGCGCAAGCGCCCGAAGTCCTTCGCGGGAGCAGCGGACCTTTTGGCCGGGAGCCAATAGAGCCCGGCCGTCACGTGACTGCCGTTGCTTTCCCCGATACGGCGGATACGCCCGTTCGATGTATCTAATGTGACCCACAACGGATTTTCGTCGTCGACGTGGTCGGTCACGCCGAGCACCACCGCGTCGTCGGGAAACCGTGAAGCCAACACCACAAAAGTCTCGAATTGATCGACGGGCATGATCGTGTCGACCGTCGTGATCACGGTGGGCGCATCGATCAGCCTGTCTGCAACGAGCCGGAAAGTAGCGTAAGACGACGGCGTCGAGCGAACGATCATGTCGAGGTCGAAATCTCCGGCATGGCCTTTGAGCCATTGCCGACAGTCGTCGCTGGCCTCGTTGATGACGACCGTCAGCTGGCGAATGCCGGCCGAGCGGAAGCGATCGAGAGCGTGATCGATCAGCGGCCGCCCAGCGACCGGCACCATCGGCTTGCTGACGCGATAGCCATCCGCGCGCAGGCGGCTTCCCTCACCTGCGGCAATGATGCCCCCGCGGATAGCGGAAAATGTAGATGCCCGCGTCATTGCAGAAACTTCGTGATATCGCGCAGGTCGGTCACCGACTGCTGCCCACTTTGCTCGGACTGGACCTCCGGCGGCGCAATCCAGATGAAGCGCATGCCCATCCGTCGCGCGCCTTCGCGATCGCGGCGCAATGAATCGCCGATAAACATGGTCTCTTCCGGTGTCGCGCGAAGGCCGTCGAGGGCCGCGCGGAAGATTGCCGGGTCGGGCTTCTCGGCGCCCACGCAGTGGCTGTCCACCAAAACCTCGAAAAAGGAACACAGGCCTGCGCTGTCGCACACCGCTTCGAGATTGCCGTAGAAATTCGACACGATGCCGAGCCGATAGCGCTCGCTCAGCGCCTTCAGGACTGGCCGATTGCGCTCGAAAGTGGCCGCGGCTTTCGAGAGAAAGACAGAAGCGACGCGTCGGCCGCGGTCGCCACTTCCATTCCCGCCCACGCGGCGCGCCAACTCGCTTTCCAGGTTGGCGGTCAAAGCGTGCACCGTGCCCGAGAGATCCGTTGTGGACGGCAGGCCTCCGACAAGCGGATCGTCCGCCGCATAAAATGCCGGCGCAAAAGCCTCGCCATCCAGGCTTAGCCCCTCGGCCCGATAAAATGCGTGAAATCGCTCCTTCCACGCGACGCCGTCAGCGTCGAGCGTGCCGCCGAAATCGAACAGCAGCGTTTTGACCGGCGCTTTCATTGTATGGCCCGCACGCTGAGCCGCTTAACACACAACACCCGAGATAGCCGCGCGCACGAAGTCCCGTTTTGCAACTGCTATGAGCGCTGCGGGCTGGACGCCAGCTTGGCGCCTGGCTCCTCTTCGGGAAGATCGAACCGACGGCCATCGATGAAGGCGTTGCACGCATCGTACGCAACGCTGTCGCGCAACTGCCGCGGCGGGCTCTTCATATAAAATGCCGAGGGCGCCTCCAGCGGACCGGCTTCGCCGCGCTCCAGCGCCAGCTTTACGCAGCGGATCGCGTCGATGACGACACCGGCACTGTTCGGAGAATCCTGCACCGACAGCCGCAACTCCAGCTCGATTGGCGCATTGCCGAAGCCGCGCCCTTCCATCCGGATGAAGCAGACCTTGTTGTCTTGCTGCCACGGCACGTAGTCCGACGGACCGATATGGATGTCGCGCGCATCGAGGCGCTCATCCAGCTGAGATTGCACCGATTCTGTCTTGGAAACCTTTTTGGACTTGAGCCGGCTTCGCTCGAGCATATTGAGGAAGTCGGTATTGCCGCCGGTGTTGAGCTGGTAGGTGCGATCGAGGCCGACACCGCGATCGGCAAAAAGCCGCGCGAGCGCCCGGTGCACGATGGTTGCACCGACCTGGCTCTTGATGTCATCCCCGATGATCGGCAACCCGGCATCGCGGAATTTCGCGCCCCAGACCTCATCCGAAGCGAGGAACACGGGAACGCAATTGACCATGGCTACACCTGCTTCGAGACAGGCCTGCGCGTAATACTTGACCGCGCGCTCGGAGCCGACCGGGAGATAGCAGACAAGTACCTCGGCACCCGACGCGCGCAGCGCTGCAGCGACATCAGTCGGCTCGAGATCGACCGGACGGAAGGCGCTCTCATCGGGATAGTCGGCCATGTGCGGGGCGATTCCGTCGAGGATCGGACCGGCCTGAACGATGACGTTCGACACCGGCAACGCGCTTTGAAAGATGCGCGTGCAATTCGGCTTTGCGAAAATGGCTTCTTCCAGCGGATGACCGACTTTGCGCCGGTCGACGTCGAACGCGGCGACAAACTCGACGTCACTGCAGCGATACCCGCCGATCGAATGCCGCATCACGCCTTCGAGCGGAGCACCCTGACGATCCCGGTAGTACTCGACCCCCTGTACCAGTGAACTTGCGCAATTGCCGACGCCGGCAATGGCGACTTTGATATTCTTACGCATGCCCGATACGTCCCCCGAAAATGCGATTATTGGTCCGCCAGAAAGCTTCTGACAAGTCAAAAGGTTAGGCAGAAGTGGACGGCCCCATGCCCGTAGTAGAGAGTTTATACTGCATCATCCCCTTCCGGGCCATCTGGCTCTAGGCGGCTTTTTGATGCGTGAGGCTTTTAGGAAACAGTCCGGCAAAACCCCAGTTTCAATTGGACGGAGGTATAATTTCGCGGTCGAAACGACAGACCGGGTTGTGCGGACAAGTTCGCCGTACGTTCGCGCAACAACCTGGATTGATTTTGCCTCGCTAGAGACGTGTCATAGTTTAGCGCCCGGAAGAGTTTCCGAAAGGGAAGCGCATGCTCGATGCTGCCAACAAGGCGAAAAAGCCACATCGAGAAGAATTCGCCGGCCCTCCGCTCGATTTCCAAGAACATCTGCGTCGCCTCGAAGCACACGGCCTTCTCACCCGCATTGACAGAGCCATTGACAAGGACCGCGAGCTCCACCCGCTCGTGCGCTGGCAGTTTCAGGGCGGTCTTGCCGAGGAGCAGCGACGGGCCTTCCTCTTTACGAATGTCGTGGATGGTTCCGGCCGGCGCTACAACATTCCGGTGGCTGTCGGCGCGTTGGGCGCGTCACCCGAAATTTACGCACTGGGAATGGGCAGGCCGGTTGCAGATATCGGCGATGCCTGGACACAAGGAATTGCCAATCCGATAGCGCCTGTCACCGTGCCATCCGGCCCCTGTCAGGAGGTCGTCATCAAGGGGCCGGACCTGCTGCGGCCGGGCGGCGGTCTTGCTCAATTGCCCGTGCCGATTTCGACGCCGGGTTTCGACTCCGCGCCGTACCTCACTGCAACACTGTGTATCACCCGCGATCCCGAAAGCGGTGTCCAGAACATGGGGACCTACCGCGGAGCGCTGAAGGCGCAGGATCGGCTGGGCGTACGCATGTCCTCGCGTCCGGGCGGCGCGGGTGGCTATCTGCACTGGCGAAAATATCAGAAGCGCAAGCAGCCGATGCCCTGTGCAATCGTCATCGGCTGTGCGCCGGTCGTGCTGTTCACTGGTCCGCAAAAACTGCCCATTGATCAGGACGAGATGGCCGTTGCGGGCGGCCTTGCCGGCGCCCCGATCCGCATCGTCAAGGCGGTGAGCGTGGATCTCAATATCCCGGCCGATGCAGAAATTGTCATCGAAGGCCAGATCGACAGCGAGCTGCTTGAGCCCGAAGGTCCCTTTGGCGAAAGTCACGGGCATGTGGCGCTCGAAGATTTCAATATGTCGATGCGGGTGACCGCCATCACGCACAGGCGTAATCCGGTTTTCGTCTCGATCATCAGCCAGGTGACGCCCAGCGAATCGAGCGTGATCAAGAAGGTTGCGTTCGAACCCATGTTCCTCGCGCATTTGCGCGATCAGCTCGGCGTCCGCGGCATCAAGAAGCTCGTCATGCACGAGCCCTTCACCAATCTGCGCAAGGTCATCTTTTTGCAGTTTGCGAAGGGGACCGCACGGACTGAAGTCTGGCGCGGCCTGCAGGGCGCGGCGTCGCTGCGCGCCGACTGCGGGAAAATCTGTATCGCCGTCAGCGAGGATATCGATCCGGCCAACACCGATGCCATCTTCTGGTCGCTGGCCTACCGCTCGGACCCCGGGACCGACATGCACGTGATGCCTTACCGCGCGGCGGGGCACGGACCAAAATCCGGCGCGCGGGAGGAATCCACCATTCTGATCGACGCGACGCTCAAGCACGACATGCCGCCGCTCGCTTTGCCCGGACGCGAATACATGGAGCATGCGCGGACGATCTGGAATGAATTGGGTTTGCCGGCAATTTCCCCGCAGTCGCCATGGCACGGCTATTCGCTCGGCGACTGGGATGAGCGCTATGACGTTTACGCCCGTCGCGCGGTCGAAGGACGCTGGGCGGAGAGCGGCGAGGAAACGATCAAGCGCCGGCGCGGCGGCCTGATACCCGAAACCCCGGTACGCAACGTCGAGGAAACCAAGAAGAGATCCTGAGCCCTATGTCCCTGTTGAAGTCTGTCGCTCTTCTCGTCATTGCCCTGACCTTTGCCGCACCTCGGGATGTATCCGCTCAGGACCGCTATCCCGTACGCCCGATCCATTTGATCGTCGGATTTGCGGCAGGATCGAGCGGCGACGTCGCGGCACGCATCGTCGGCCACAAGCTTGGCGAGCTGTTCGGACAGCAAATCGTCGTCGAAAACCGCCCCGGCGCCAGCAGCATGATTGCAACCGATTATGTCGCACGCAGCCCCAAGGACGGATACACGCTGCTGTTCGGCACGATCGCGCTGACCATCAATCCCATTCTGATGCCGACCAAGGCGCCTGACGTCGAAAAGGACCTGGCGCCGATCGTGCTTGTAGGCTCGATCTCGAACATTCTGGTGGTCAGCAAAGACCTCAATGTCTCGAGCGTGAAAGAGCTTATCGCGCTCGCCAAGCAGAAGCCGGACGAGTTGCTTTATGGGGCAGCTGGCCTCGGCAGCGGGCCGCAAATGGCGACCGAGCTGTTCAAGCAGATGGCCGGGATCAAGATGGCCGGCGTTCTGTACCCCGGCAGCGCGCAAACCGTCATGGATCTCGTATCCGGGCGCATCCAGGTGATGTTCTCTCCGGCGTCGACGGTGCTTGGATTCATCAAGGATGGGCGGGTCAAGGCGCTGGCGACCAGCGAAGCGCAGCGCACGAGTGCGGCACCCGATCTGCCGACGATCGCGGAAGCGGCGCTGCCCGGTTATGCAACCGGGCTTTGGTTCGGCATTCTGGGTCCCGCGGGAACGCCGAAGCCAATCATCGACAAGATTTCCGAAGCGGCCAACAAGGCCCTGAAAGACCCCGACGTGCTCAGGCAGCTGGAGACGCAAGGCTTGAACGCCCTCGGCGGAAGTCCCGAAGATTTTGGCCGCTACATAAAAGGCGAATCTGAACGATGGGCCCCGATCTTGCGCGACATGGATGCCGCGAAAGCCAACAAGGCGCCAGCACCGCCGGCGCAGTGAGCCTGTTAGGTTTTTTGATTCCCTGCCGTAGCGATGAGTACCGGCGCACCGTGATCGGACGCTTTGCTGGACATAATCGCGAGGTATTCGTTGACGTTGCGAGTTACGGCATCGTTCCCGGATCGGGACGTAATACGTTGCGCATAGTCGAACAGCATCGCTTGCTCGACTTGCTCTGCTTCGATCTCGATACGCTGGACCTCCGCCCTCAGCGCCGAGACGTCGTCCTGATGCAATTTCATTTGCCGGCGCACGCCACGTAAAGGATGGACAACGTGGTCGTGCCATGAGGCGATCAAACGTGATGCCCCTTCGAGATCGTCACGACCAAGTACAACTCCTCGGCGTCCAAGCCAGGCGCAGAACAGCAGGAGATTGATATTGAGTCCGAATTTGTCCTGCAGCTCGAGACACTCCCGGGCGACGTCAGGCTGCCCGTATAGGGCGAGAGAGAACTGCCAAAAATCGTTCTGGTATTGTTGATTGCCCGCTTGAGTACCGCCTGGACCCTGCCCGGCGGTCACGAATGATCGGCCTGTTCGCGGCTCTTCGGGCGCGCGCGGTCGCCGGTCCATCGGCGAACCTTGCCGACATCGATATCGAAAAGATCGAGAACGCGCGCGAGCGTGTGATCGACCATTTCCTCGATCGAATTGGGCAAGGCATAAAATGCAGGGACGGGCGGATAGACGATCGCGCCGGCTTCGGTCACGGTGGCCATGTTACGGATGTGTCCGATATGTAGCGGCGTTTCGCGCAGCATGAGCACGAGACGGCGCCGTTCCTTCAGCACAACGTCAGCGGCGCGCGAAATCAGATTCGCGGTATTGCCGGTCGCGACCTCCGCCATGGTCTTGATCGAGCATGGTGCGATGATCATGCCGCGCGTCCGGAAGGAACCGCTGGCGCAGGCGGCGCCGACATCGCTGTTGGAATGGACGACACTTGCGAGACGCTCGACATCGGCGAGCTTCAGATTGGTCTCGCTGGCGAGCGTCATCTGCGCGGCGCGGGAGATGATCAGATGGGTTTCAATGTTCCACTCGCGCAGCAGCTCGAGCAGCCTGACCCCGTAGATCACGCCCGATGCGCCGGTGATACCGACGATCAGCGGGCCATTCGAGGTCTTTATCGAGACGTGTTTCATCCGGCTTCCGCGCGATTTGGGTCGCAGTATTTCCCATGGCTAGCGCCCCAGCAAGACATTTGACGCAAACCTCCAGCGCAGGCAAGGCGGTTGGATTTCCGCGCATTTTGCTATCAACTGCTGGTCTCCCTGCAGCAGCGTCTGCATGAACCGATGACCGAGCAACCTCCGAAATTCCGTTTCATCGGCCAGCCCATCCCGCGCACGGAAGATGCTCGTCTGCTCACGGGGCGCGGGCAGTTCAGCGACGATTTCTGTTTTCCCGGCCAGACCTACGCGGCAATCGTCCGTTCACCGCACGCACACGCACGCATCACGCGTATCGACGCCACCGCCGCGAAAAAAATGCCGGGCGTCCTCGGTGTCTTCACCGGCGAAGATTGCCTGGCCGACAAGCTCGGGTCCATCCCGCATGACCCACTGCCAAAAACCAAGTTCGATATGAAGCTTCATGGTCCGGGCGGCGGCGAGATCTTCATCGGACCTCACCTGCTCCTGCCCGCCGACAAAGTGCGCCACGTCGGAGAAGCCGTGGCGATGATTGTCGCAGAATCGCAGAACCAGGCGCTCGATGCCGCCGAAGCGGTACACGTCTCGTATGAGCCGTTGCCCTGCGTTACGAGCGCCGAAGAGGCCATGCAGCCCGCCTCACCTGCAGTCTGGGACGAAGTTCCGAACAACATCCTGGTCGACACCCGGTTCGGCAACGCGACCGAGACGGGGCGCGCTTTCGAGCGTGCCGCGCACATCGTCACCAAAGATTTCCACGTCGGCCGGGTAACAGGCGTGCCGATGGAGCCGCGCGCCGCGGTTGCGCACTACGACGAGACCGGAGACCGCTACACGATTTACGCCGGCAGCGGCGGGGCCGTCAGGCAAAAACGCGAGCTCGCTGCAGTGCTCGGGATCGAGCCCGACAAAATCCGCGTGCTCTCCTATGACGTCGGCGGCAATTTCGGCACGCGCAATCGCGTCTATGTTGAATTCGGGCTCGTGCTGTGGGCCGCCCGCAAGCTCGGACGTCCGGTCAAATACACCGCGACACGTTCGGACTGTTTCGTCAGCGACTACCAGGGCCGCGACCTGGTGGCGAAGTTTGAGCTGGCACTCGATGAGCGTGGCCGGTTTCTGGCGCTGCGCGCAACCAACATCAGCAATGTCGGCGCCCGATGTGTTTCGCTTTCGCCTCTGAGCAAAGGCGCCGGCTTGATCACCGGAAGCTATGACATTCCGGTGGCCTCGCTGCAGGCCGTGGCCGTTTTTACCAACACCATCCCAACGCAGGCCTATCGCAGCTCCGGACGTCCGGAAATCACTTTCGCGATCGAACGGCTGATCGACATTGCCGCCAGACGGCTCGGTATCGATCGTGTCACGTTGCGCCGGCGCAATCTGGTCCGGCCGAAGGCAATGCCATACCGCAATGCAGTCGGGATGGTCTACGACAGCGGCCGATACGAAGAGAACATGAACCACGCCTTGCATCTCGCCGACTGGGACGGTTTCAAATCGCGCCAGCGCGAGGCGAAAAAAAGGGGAAAGCTACTCGGGCGCGGGCTGGCGAACTATGTCGAGTCCTCGATCGGCGCACCAAAAGAGCAGACGCGCATGACGGTGTCCGCCAACGGCGTCAGTGTTGTCATCGGCACACAGCCGGCTGGGCAAGGGCACGAAACCAGTTTCGCGCAGGTTGTCGCCGATCTGCTCGCGGTCCCGGTCGAGAAAGTGCGCATCATCCTCGGCGACACCGACGTGGTGAAGGCCGGCGGTGGCACCCATTCCGGCCGCTCCATGCGCCACGCAGCAACCGTGTTTTCGCTTGCCGCCGCGGAACTGGTAACAAAGGCGAAGCGCGCGGTTGCGATCATCCTCGGCACGACGGCGGATCGGGTCGAATTCAACGACGGCCGCTTTTCGGCCCGCGATAGCAATCGCAGCTTCGACTTTCTCGAGCTTGCCGAAGAAATGACACGCCATCCTATGCCCGACGACCTGTCGGCAGGGCTTGCGGTCATCACCGACAACGAGATGCATGAGCCGGTTTTTCCGAACGGATGCGCGATTTGCGAAATCGAGATCGATGCGGAAAGCGGCGGCTTGCAGCTCGTCCGCTACATCTCGGTCGATGATGTCGGCCGGTGCATCAATCCGCTGATCGTCCATGGACAGACGCAAGGGGCGGTCGTTCAAGGCGTCGGCCAGGCCCTTTGGGAGCAATGCGTGGTTGATCCCGGTTCCGGACAGCCGCTGTCCGGTTCCTTCATGGACTACGGCATGCCGCGTTCGGACCGTGTGCCCTCTATCATCAGCAAGATTGTTGAGGTGCTTTCACCGACAAATCCGCTCGGCATCAAAGCGGGCGGCGAAGGCGGAACAACGGCCGCACCGGCGACGATTGTCAGCGCGGTCGTCGATGCGCTCGCCCCCTATGGAATCGAAGACATGGAAATGCCGGTCACGCCGTACCGCATTTGGCAGGCAATTCACGGCAAAACGCCCAGCGCGGGATGATTTGAAGTAGTGGTGCCCAGGGGCGGAATCGAACCACCGACACCGTGATTTTCAGTCACGTGCTCTACCAACTGAGCTACCTGGGCGCCGGGCCGGCCAAAAGGACCGCTCAGCAAGGCGCGGGCGTTATAAAGGCCCAAATCCGCACTGTCCAGAACGCCCCGAACTCAGGCTTTAACGCCAAGGGCCGCGCGGAACCTGCTCTTGATCTCGGCGCCGTCGCGCAAAGGTAGTACGCGGGGCGGCTCATCGGCGGATATCAAGACGCGAGCGAAAAGCGTCCCGCGCAGATTTTTCAACCGGGCGGCAAGGTCGGCCAGCGCGTGATCGTCGCGGACATCGAGGCAAGTCGCGATTCCGCAGGCATCGGCAATCCGGATGAGATCGACGCCGTTTTGCGTGTGGCTGGGCTGCATGCCGGTCTCGCCGTAGACGCCATTGTCGAAGACGATGACGGCGAGATTGGGCGGCCGCTTGTTGCCTATGGTCGCGAGTGCGCCGAGCCCCATCAGCATTTCACCGTCGCCGGTGATCACCGCGACGCGGCGATCCGGTTGCGCGAGCGCGAGCCCCAATCCGATCATGGCGGCGCCGCCCATCGCGCCCCACAGATAAAAATTGCGTGGATCATCGCCGGCCGCCGCGAGATCCCAGGTTGTCGAGCCGAGGCCGGGTACAACGAGCAGGTCGTCATCGCGGTCTTTGACAAGTGCAGCCATTGCAGCGCGGCGCTCGAGCGTCATTTGGTCCAGACCTTCCCGCCGATCAGCTGCTGCGAGAGCACCAAGGCGACGATGCGTTCATCGCCGAAGGTCTGCTGGACGGCACGCTCTGCGATGCCGGCCACCTCGTCGGGCTCACGGACACGATAGACTTCGGCTTCACACAGCTTGAGGACCTGTTCGACGATCGATCCCATCGGGACCTGCCACGGATTGAACTCTTCCCACTCGCCGCGCATCGTGATCAGCATCAGCAGTGGAAACCTGCAGGTGCGCGCCAGCGACAGCATGTTGATACAATTGCCGAGGCCGCTCGATTGCATCAGCAGCGCCGCGCGCTGCCCGCCGAGCCAGGCGCCCGCAGCGAGGGCAATCCCTTCTTCTTCCGTCGTCAGAACGACATCGTGAATGTCCGCATCGGCGCGGCAGCGATCGATCAACCTTGCATGGCCGGCATCGGGCACGTAGCCGACCTGGCGCACGCCGCCGCGCTTGATCGTCTCGAACAGCTGATCAGGCCACTGCCCGGCTCGCACACTCATTTATCGCCCGCCTGGCTCTCGGCCGGGCGCTCGCCGTCTTCGTCTTCCTCATCCTTGGCAGGGACCGCGTAGACGCCGGAAAGCCAGCGGTTGAGATCGATGTCCGCGCAACGCTTGGAGCAGAATGGCTTGAAAGCCGGCTCAACCGTCTTGCCGCAGATCGGGCAAGACCGCACGGCGGACGTTTTGCGGTCAATCTCGTTCATGACGGAACAAAATTTCCGGTTATCGAACAAAACTCATGTAGTCCTTCAGACCGGGTTCAGCCAGCCGAAGCGGACCGGATAGCCTTCACCGCCCAGCAAAGTCATGACCTCGTAGAGCGGCAGGCCGACGACGTTGGTGTAGGAGCCGACAATCTTCACCATGAAGGATCCCGCGATCCCCTGCGCCGCGTAGCCACCCGCCTTCCCGCGCCATTCGCCCGACGCAAGGTAGGCTTCGATGTCATCTTCCGTCAGGCGCTTGAAGCGCACGCGCGTTTCCACCAGGCGCTGGCGAAAGGCCTCCTTCGGCGTCACCAGACAGATCGCCGTGTAGACGCGATGATTGCGGCCGGAGAGAAGGCGAAGGCACTGTGCCGCGTCATCAAGAAGCTCCGCTTTCGGCAGGATGCGCCGGCCAACTGCGACGGCAGTGTCCGCGGCCAGCACAAAGGCGCCGCGCAAGGCATCGTCGAGCTTCACGTTTTCAAGGGCAGCCGACGCCTTGGCGTGTGCAAGGCGCGTGGCGTAGGCGCGCGGAATCTCACCGCGGTGCGGCGTTTCATCGAGATCCGTCGGCTTGAGCGCATCCGGCTCGATCCCGGCCTGATTGATCAGCGCAAGACGGCGCGGCGAGCCGGAAGCAAGCACGAATTTGGGACGGCCGATCATCTGCCCGAGTCGCCAATGGATGCGTTGGAGGAAAGCTACAAGGGCGCGGAAGCTAACGGAATAGGCCTCTATTCACAACCGACCAGCACGCGGGAGTCATTCATTCCCACCGCCTGGCCGTCCGAAGCGCTCGCGGATGCGCGCCGTAAGCTGGTCGCGCACCTCGCGGTAGGCGTTGAGCCGCTGCTCTCGGCTGCCCTCGGTCCCGGTCGGATCGGCCGTCGGCCAATATTCCACCTCGGCTGGAACCGTGCGGGTCAATTCCAGCGCCCGGTGATGGGCGGGCGGCGACAGCGTCACGATCAGGTCAAAGTTGAGACCTTCCAGGTCTTCCAATTCCTCGAACGTGATCGGCTTATGCCGGGAAATGTCGATGCCGACCTCTTCCATCGCCGCGATCGCAAAAGAATCGAGCTCACCCTTCTGCACGCCGGCCGAACCGACATAGACATTCGTGCCGAGCATCTGCCGCATCAAGGCCGCCGCCATCGGCGAGCGCACGGAGTTCATGCCGCAGGCGAACAGCACCGCGTGAGGACGCGACGGGCGCTCGGGCGCGGCCATCCGACTCTATTCCCTAAGCATGATCTTATCCGAAAACCGGTATCCACTTTTCGGGATCATGCTTTAGCCCTTCCAGTGCAGCACGCAGATCAGCGTGAACAACCGGCGCGCCGTATCGATGTCCACCGTCACCTTGCCCTTGAGCCGCTCCACCAGGATGCGTGACCCGTCGTTGTGGATCGCGCGGCGGCCCATGTCGATCGCCTCGATCTTGTCGGGCGTCGCGGTCCGGATCGCCTGATAGTAACTGTCGCAGATCATGTAGTAGTCCTTGACGATCCGGCGCAGTGGCGTCAGCGAAAAAAGGTGCGCCACCACCGGCGTTCCGTCCTCCTGCCGGATGTCGAAAACCAGGCGGTTGCCGTTGATGCTTAGATGCAGCGTGTAGGGGCCGCTCTCGTGTCCGACGGGTGCAAAGGAGTTCTGCTCGAGCAGGTCATAGATCGCGACCTGGCGTTCGTGCTCGACGTCGGGATTGGAACGGCCGATCGATTCCTCGTCGAGAACCACGGCGGCAAGACGCCGCTTCGCTCCTGCCGGCGCTGATTTTGCCGCGCTCATTTCTGGTTGAGGCGTATCGACACCGAGCGGGCGTGAGCGCTCAGGCCCTCCGCCTCGCCGAGTGCGATCGCCGCCGGTCCGAGCGCGCGCAATTGATCCGGCCCGCACTTGAGCAACGACGTGCGCTTCATGAAATCGAGCACGCCCAGGCCGGACGAAAATCTCGCCGAGCGCGCGGTCGGCAGCACATGGTTGGAACCCGCAACGTAGTCGCCGATCGCCTCCGGCGTGTGCGCCCCAATGAAGATCGCGCCCGCATTGCGGATTTGTTTCACCAGGCGCTCGGGATCGTCGGCGAGAATTTCGAGGTGCTCCGGCGCGAGCTGATCGACCAGCGCGATCGCATCGTCAAGCTTGCGCACGACAATGACCGCGCCGAATTCGCTCCACGACGCGCCGGCGACTTTCGCCCGCGGCAACGTCTTGAGCTGCGACTGGACGGCTTTCTCGACGCGGTCGGCAAGACCGGCATCGTCCGTGATCAGGATCGACTGCGCGCTGGCGTCATGCTCGGCCTGCGCGAGCAAGTCGGCGGCAATCCAGTCGGCGTTGGCCGTCTTGTCGGCCAGGATCAGAACCTCGGACGGTCCGGCGACCATATCGATGCCGACCTTGCCGAACACCAGCCGTTTGGCCGCGGCAACATAGGCATTTCCAGGCCCGACGATCTTGGCGACGGGCGCAATGCTGTCGGTCCCATAGGCCAACGCGGCGACCGCCTGCGCACCGCCGATTCGATAAATCTCGTCGACGCCAGCAAGGCGTGCGGCGGCAAGTACAAGTGGGTTGAGCTTGCCGTCGGGCGCCGGAACGACCATCGCCAAGCGCGAAACGCCGGCAACCTTGGCCGGCACTGCATTCATCAGGACCGACGACGGATAGGCAGCCGTGCCGCCCGGTACGTAAAGGCCTACCGCTTCAATGGCGGTCCATTTTACGCCCATTTCGACTCCCAGCGAGTCGGTAAAGCGATCATCACTGGGCTTCTGCCGCTGGTGGTAGGCCTCAATCCTGTCGCGCGCAACCTTGAGCGCGGCAATCGCATTTGCATCGCAGGATTTTTCAGCGGCCTCGATCTCCGCGGTTGCCACGCGCAATCTTGCCTTTGCAAGATCGACACGATCAAATTTGGCGGTCAGCTCGAACAGCGCGCGGTCGCCGCGCGCGACAACATCCGCAATGATGTCGCGGACCACCTGCTCGACGTCCTGCGCAGCCTCGCGTTTGAGCGCAAGCAGACTCCGAAACCGGTCCGCGAAATCCGCGCTTTGGCTGTTCAGACGAAGGGGCATGACCTGATCCTGCCGGGTCGACCCGGTCGACAAGGTCAATGGGTGATGCGCGTGCTGGCGTCAACCCTCGGCGGCGCCGAAAAATGCTTAATCAGGGGCGTTTTGACTTGGGTGCCGTGTCATCGACCTCAGCGTGGGCGGGGCAATGAGCCGCCGTCCAGCTTGACCCAAGGTCGGCCAATTCCGCCTCGAGGCATTCGACTTCCAGCCGCATCGTGGCGCCGCCTGAGAACTCGAGCAGGACGACACCGGAGGGCGCCTCGGTCTCGCTGAATTCCACGGCCAGAAGATTGAGGACATCATCTTTGTGCGCGGGATCAACCTGGCGGCATTTGCACGCCAGAACGCGCTCGAACCGCAAGGCGGCTCGCCGCCGCCGGAATTCGGGATTGTCGCCTTGCGCTCCCTCCCAGTCGAAGCGGTTTAGGGCAACGACGACGCGTTTCTCCTGCGGCCGCCACAGGATGTCCGAAACCCTGACCACAGCGTCCTGCAGGTGGGTAGAGGCAATCTCAAGATCCTCTTCGTCGAGGACCACGAATTTCAGCTGGTCCATGGCGTTCGCCTTCCCTCTCGCCGGTAATTAGGCAGGCCTTTTCCGCCGCGCAAGATGGCCGGCAATCAGAATGCCGGCTCCAGCCCGGCCGCCGTATAGCGGCCGCGCGTCCCCGGGTCCGTAAGCTTGCGAAGCAAAGCTTCGGCTCCCGCGCGCGAGGTTGCATTTGCATGGATTGCCGCCGTGTAGGTATTGGCGGTGTGCAGATGGCCGGGCAATGGGCCAACCACCTTGGCGCCGCGCACCGGCAGGACTTCGCTTATAAAAGTGGTTCCAAGCTCGGCTTTGCCTTCGGCAATCAATACCGCCACATCGTGGCCGCCCTTCCCGAGCACCGCCTTCTTGTTGATCTCCTCGGCGATCCCAAGCTCCTGCAGCAATGCAGAGAACATGATGCCGCCAGAGCCGCCGGCCTTCGGATCGGTGTACGCAACCGAACGCGCATCCAGCAACGCCTGCTTGAATGAATCGGGCGTTGAAATATCAGGTTCGGGTGCGCCGTCGCGCACAATGACTCCGGTGACTGTGCGGCCGAGATCGGCGCTGGTTCCCGGCACGACCAGGCCGAGTTTTGCAAGTTCGGCGATTGCGGATTCCGACAGAACGACAAGGTCCGAAACCTCGCCGTTCTTGATCCGCTCGCGCAACGAGCCCGCGGTGCCGAAATTCAGATTGAGCTTGTTGCCGCTCTCGCGCTCGAACTCTGCGCCGAGGGCCGTGACCATCGTCTTCACGGCGCCCGCGCTCATCACCTTGATGTCAGCCACCGTCATCCCTCCCGATTGCGGGCGGATCGTGACTGAGCAAAAGGATTTCGTCTAGGCGCTGATACGCTCGATCGCGGCACCACACCGCACGAGCTTTTCCTCGAGCCGCTCGAAGCCGCGGTCGAGATGATAGACGCGGTTGACCATGGTCTCGCCTTCGGCGGCAAGAGCCGCGATGACGAGAGATACCGATGCACGCAGGTCGGTCGCCATCACCGGAGCGCCCTTCAATCGCTCGACGCCCTCGATCGTGGCGGTATCGCCGTCGAGCTGAATTTGCGCGCCAAGCCGCGCCAGTTCTTGCACGTGCATAAAACGGTTCTCGAAAATTGTCTCGGTGATATGTGACGTGCCGCCGGCGCATGTCATCAGGGCCATCAACTGCGCCTGCAGGTCGGTCGGAAATCCGGGAAACGGCGCGGTGATCACTTCGACAGGCTCAAGCGCTCCACCGTTGCGGGCAATGCGGATGCCCTCGTTGGTGGCCGTCACGCTGGTGCCGGTCTGTGCGAGGACATCGAGTGCGGCCTGCAGCAGCTCGGGGCGCGCATTCTGAAGCAGGACATCGCCGCCAGTCATGGCCACGGCCATTGCATATGTACCGGTCTCGATCCGGTCGGGCAGCACCGCATGGCGCGCGCCGTGCAATGTCGAGACGCCCTCGATCACGATCCGCGAGGTGCCCGCACCCGAAACCTTCGCCCCCATTTTGTTCAAACAGTCGGCGACATCCAGGATTTCCGGCTCTCGCGCGGCATTGTCTATCACCGTTGTGCCATTGGCGAGCGATGCCGCCATCATCGCGGTATGGGTGCCGCCGACGGTCACTTTCGGAAAGGCGAATTCGCCGCCGCGCAAGCCCTTTTTTGCGTGTGCGATGACGTAGCCGCCTTCGACCTCGATGTCGGCGCCGAGCTTCTCGAGCGCCATTATCAGCAGATCGACCGGCCGCGTGCCGATCGCGCAACCGCCCGGCATCGAAACCTTGGCTTCGCCCATGCGCGCAAGCAGCGGCGCCACGACCCAGAAGCTCGCGCGCATTTTCGAGACCAGCTCGTAAGGCGCGGTAGTATCAATGATGTTCTTCGCTGAAATATGAATGGTGCGGCCCTGATTAGGGTCATCACCCTGCCGCTTGCCGGCGATCATGACGTCGACGCCGTGATTGCCAAGAATGCGCTGAAGCTGGATGACGTCGGCGAGCCGGGGAACATTCTCGAGGATCAGCGTGTCCTCGGTGAGCAGGCTGGCGATCATCAACGGAAGCGTTGCGTTCTTTGCGCCAGAGATCGGGATAGCTCCGTTCAGACGCTGGCCGCCAACGATCCGGATCCGATCCATGTCGCCCCCGCTAGCCTTTAGAACGCTCGCAGATCCAATGTAGGAACCGCCACCACCTGGGTGCAAGCCTTCCCGACGCAGGTTAGCACCTTCGCCGGGGAATTACGGCGAAAGTCCGGTGCCGAAAGCCCCTTGTTTGAACGATTTAACCGCCACGAGGCGGTAAGCCGGGGCGCTTCGAGCTTTCACCGGCGGCAGGCGCTTTCCGGCCGCGCTCCTGCGCCTTGCGCCGGCGCAGATTTTCGCGCAATTCGGCAGCCAGACGCTGACCGCGGCTGTCAGGTTTCTTGTCTTTGCTGGACTTCTCATTTTCCATCGCGGCGGCATTATCGGCCTGTCACCGGACGTTGCAACTTTGCCGCCATCGCCTTGCGTCACCGGGAACCGTGTGGCAGTTTCCGCCGCGTTTTACGTCGCCGCATCTGGCGGCCGTGCGCACTCTCGCTGCCGTAGCTCAGTGGTAGAGCACCCCCTTGGTAAGGGGGAGGTCGTGTGTTCAATCCACACCGGCAGCACCATTTAATCAGCGACTTAGCTTGATCGCGCCAGACCCAATTTTGGTTTGACAGCACCCTGACAGCACGGCGTGTGGCAAAAATTGTCCACGGTATTTTTTTGAATCGCGCGCCTTAGGCACCTCTGTCGTAGACGATGCGAGATATCTTGATTGCTAGATAACGGCGCGATTTGAGTGCCACTGCAATCTCGAATCTCAGCCAAAGATCGCCATGGTCGCTAAGCCCGCAGGAAATGCGCATTTTGCGGTGGGTCAAAACTCACCAAAGGGCACATATGGCCTGAAGCTTCGGATTAATTTTGCCGTCAGCTGCAAAATATCATGAGCAAAAAGTTGATGGCTTCACCACATTCGACAGCAATATTCCCGGTCCATCCAAATGGGAACGCGTGGGGACTGGCCCGCTTCAGAAGCGCCGCCCGCGGAATACGTGCGTTGTCTGTAATGGCGGCTGGATGAGCCAGATAGAAAGCGCCGCGCTGCCAATAGTTAAGCATCTCATTCTCGGCGAGCGCAGTTTTTTAGATTTGCGATCCCAACAGAAGCTGGCATCAGTACTATCTCTAATCTCCATTAGAATTGAGCTTATTGCTCATGGCATGCGAAGCATCCCGACAACTGAAAAGAACGCGCTTCGCGAAAATCCGCTTCCTACGCCAAATTGGCGAATTTGGATTGCAAAGCATGCGGGTGAAGACCTGAAAGACTATCGCTTTCGATACACGGCGATGCAGATTTCGTCCAACGCGTACGCGGTCGACGTCGGTCCCGAACACTGCAATACACATATTACGACCCTCATCGCTGGCCAGCTTTATGTTCATATTTTTTTCTCAACTGTCTGGCCGGAGTTTTCTGGATATCGCGGCGTATCGCTGGTCAAGTTATGGCCAAGCAGTGGCTTCGATATTGACACGGCTCGGCTTCCAGAATTGTCCGATGATGCCGGTGTTATGCTGCACGAAACCGTGAGCCGGGAAGGGAAGAAACCCGGACAATTGCGCTAACGTAATGTCCGCTTTTGCGGTCGCTATTGGGGGCAAAGCGGACATGCCCTTTTGCACTGCACATGTCCGCTAATGACCCAAAGCGGACATGCTGCACTCCGGAACCCCTTCCAGACTACCGGTGCGGGTTGATACGCTGCGTGACCTTTCAGCGTGCCATCGGGGGCAGCGATGAGGCGGCGCGAGTTTATCACGTTTCTCGGCGGTGCGGTTACTTGGTCGGTTGCGACGCGTGCGCAACAAGTTGAAAGGATGCGCCGCATCGGTCTTCGCAACTGCAACGTTGTTGTGTGTTTTGACCGGATTCGGACATTCAAGCTCGCCCAATAGATCGCCCGCCCGTTGTGCCTTTGAGGGTCTGTTTATTGCAGGTATCGTCTCTTGTCCTGATCCGGGGAGGCACATATGAAACGGCGTGATTTTTTGGGTGTTATTGCCGGAGCGGTGCTGGCGTGGCCGTTCGAGACGCACGGGCAGACGGTGACGCAATGGCCCGATCGCCCGGTGCGGCTCCTGGTGACGGTCGGCGCCGGCGGTGCGGCCGACACGCTGTCGCGCAACCTGTCGCAAGGCTTCCCGCAATTCGCCAACGGTCAGCCGCTGATCGTGGAAAACCGGCCCGGTGCCGGCGGAACCATCGCCGCGGCCGCCGTCGCGCGCGAGAAACCGGATGGCTATAACCTTTTCCTCGCGGAAGTCGGGCCCAATGCGGTGTCGCATGTGCTCGGTGCCAAGCTTCCCTACGACCCGCATACCGCGTTCACGCCGATCATCCATGTCGCCAACCTGCCGGCGGTGATGCTGATCCGGCCAGGGCATCCGTTTACGACGTTGCCTGAATTCATCGCCGCGGCGAAGCAGAGTCCCGGCAAGTTCAATTATGCATCGGCGGGTCCCGGCAACTGGACGCATCTGTTCATGGCCTATCTCAACAGCCAGGCCGGGATCGATCAGGTCAATGTCATCTATCGTTCCGGATCGGAAATGCTGACGGCGCTGCTGCGCGGCGAAGCCGACACCGCGGTCATCACCGTCTCCACGGCGCTCGGTCAGATCAAGGAAGGCAAGGTTCGAACGCTCGCCGGGCTTTCAACGCGTCCGATGCGCCAACTGCCGGACACGCCGCCGGTGGCCAGGACCATCCCCGGCTTCGACGTCGCGGTCTGGCACGGCATCGCAGGTCCCGCCGGCATGGACCCTGCCCTGGTCGCACGCATCAACGGCATCTTCAATCAAGTTCTGCAGGTGCCCTCGGTGCGCATGGCGATATCAGAAGCACAGGCCGCCGACATCATCGGCGGCACGCCGCAGGATTTCGATGCCTTCATCAAGAACGAACTGAAGCGCTGGCCCGACGTGGTCAAGGCTGCTGGGATCAAGCCGGAGCAATAATGTCGTGCCGTCTCATGTTGCCGGGACGGCGGACGCGCCGGACCGCGCGGCGGCGATTGCCCAAACGGAACGAGCAATGAACAACACATCAAACTCGAAAGGCGCGTTTGCCAGGCGCTTGAAGCAGCCGGGACTGATCTCGGCGCCTGGCGTGTTCGACATGATCTCGGCACGGATCGCCGACAGCATGGGTTTCGACGTGCTGTACATGACCGGCTACGGCGTGGTCGCCTCGCATCTCGGTCTGCCGGATGCGGGGCTTGCGAGCTACACAGAGATGGTCGGCCGCGTGCGTCAGATCGCTCAGGGTAGCATTACGCCGCTCGTTGCTGATGGCGACACGGGCTATGGCGGCCTCCTCAATGTCGATTTCACCGTCCGCGGCTATGAGGCGGCGGGCGCGCAGGCGATCCAGATCGAGGACCAGGAATATCCCAAGAAATGCGGCCACACGCCGGGGCGCCGCGTCGTTGCGATCGAGGACGCCGCGCGGCGGATCAAGGTGGCTGCCGACGCGCGATCGTCGAAAGACTTTCTGATCGTCGCGCGGACCGACGCTCGCACGTCGCTCGGCCTCGACGAGGCGCTGCGGCGCGGCGAAGCGTTCCTGAAGGCGGGCGCAGATTTGCTGTTCATCGAATCGCCGGAGAGCGAAGCGGAGATGGAGCGGATCGGCCGTACGTTCGGCGTGCCGCTGGTCGCAAACATGGTTGAGGGCGGCCGCACGCCGATCCTGAGCCGGTCGGAATTGGAACGGCTCGGCTTCAAGCTCGCGATCTTTCCGGCATCCGGCTTTCTTGCCATGGGCGCCGCGTTGCGTTCGATCTATGGGGAAATCCGAAACAACGGATCGACCAAACACTGGGACGGCGAGTTATACGACTTTGGTGATTTCTCACGCCTCATGGGGTTCGAACGGGTCTGGGCGTTCGAACGGGAGCACGTGGAGTCTTGAGACGATTTGCACGCGGCGCCGACATAGGTAGCCCAGCCAGATCTTCTGTATTTTCTCGCCTTTGTCGTACGCGACTTACAATCGGTCGAGCTTGAGATGCTGCGCCGCGCGTCGCTGAGCGTGCGGGACCGAGTCGTCGAGGCTCTTCTGCGCAAAGGAGACCTGAGGGTACGAAAGGACGGCGACGCGCTTCAATTGGGGCCAGCTTGATCCCACCGCGCCCTGAAATCGGCCATCGCCCGCTCGCGGGTCGCAGCGTATCCGCGATTATAGACGCTCGGCGGGATGCCTTCGCAAATGCACGCTTTTGGGAGTAAAGCGACCATCGCTCTGACAATCGCTACGACGGCACGCTACACTGCGTTAGCGCCAGATCGGTTTGTGAAGTTTTGGCAGGACTAAATGAATGAGGCCGCCAATTGAGGCGGCCTCTATACGCCAACGCAACCTACCTACCTCCCACGCTCGAAACTGTCGTTCTGTATGACTTGCGCCATCACAGAGAAACCAAGGGCCATCGCAATAGTCACGGTCCAAAAGGTGAGCCACATGGGTTAGCTCCTTTGGTTGGCTGAGCTAACGCGCTTGTGGAGATTTGGTTCCCTAATAAAAGAGGCCGCTCAACTAAGGCGGCCTCTCTTGAGATTATTTCTAATTAATAACCGCGATACGGCTTACAGACGCCATCCTGCACGGAGTAGCCCCATGGACATCCTCTCACTCGATAGCGCGGAGCAGGGGCGTATGCATAAGGGCCATCGTAGTCGCGGTAATAGCCACGATGATGACGGTAACGCCACTCTGGATCGCCGACTTGCACCGCTACGCCTGGACCAGAGAAATAAACTCCTTGAGCCTGGGCCGGTGCAAAAGCACTAGCAGCCATCGCGCCGACAAAGCCAAGCCCCAGCGCGGCTTTTATAATCGTTCGCATGATGCTGTCCTTTCCGTTGCACCTCGGAAGAGGTGCTTCTCGGAACTAATAACGCGCAGAGGGATCAATGGTTTCTTGGAATTTGGAACTTGGGTTAATGCGGTGTTTCGCCATTGAGCAGCGGCCAAGCTCTTGCACTCGATGATGTTGCCGCCATCGCGCCCGTTAGCGTTCCCGGTCCCATTGTCGGCCACAGGCGTGCCCGGTTTGATATTTGTGGGCGGTGGTTTTCTCGCGTGGTGGCGCAGGAAGCGAAAGGCAGCAGCTGCCTGATATTCAAAATCACTGATTGGAATTTCTGACACACCGCCACGACTTCCTATTTCGGACAACGGCGTGGCATGTCCGCTATTGGCACAAAGCGGACATCCCTCTTTGCACCGCACATGTCCGCTTTGGGTGTAAAGCGGACATTGATTGATCGCAAACGTCACTTAATTTGGGATAGGTAGAAATCCGTGCAGCGTGTGTAAATGGTCATCGATCTCGCACGTTCGCGCATTTCTGCGATCCGTCCTCTGATCATATCATTCCAGTAAGTTTTGTCGTCTCGCGCAGTGAGACGCCCCAAATAGAAAGCGAAAATCATGGTCGCGGCGCTTTGCTCTGGGGTACCTTTTGGGTTAGCACCCATTTCCGCTCCGCTCGCAATCGCACACGAGAGATCCAAATCCTTTTGCGAAAGTGACTGAGCTTGTAGGGACTCAGCACGTAAGGATGCCACGAACAAGAGTGGAGCGAGAGTGCGAAGCCCGATTTGGCGCATGTTGCCGCGGGTCATCATTTCACCGCCTCACTCAAGAGATCGCTCAACATATTGACGACGATGAAAATGATTACCAACAACAACAAGATGCCAGCCGTGATTGCTAGGATGCGTAGCCCCTTTTCGCGCATGTTGCCGAGGGTCATCTTCGCCACGAAAGTTCGGCCTCTTAGTTTCCTAGCACGCCATCTTGCAAATTGCGGTAGATGCGCTGGGCACGCAGCGCGGTATCGATAAACTTTTGCGCCTCTTCTGGCGTCTTGAAGCGCTCCGAGTAGATCGCCTCTTCCACGGTTTGCGGGTACTGGCGCTGATAAACTACGCGAAAACGCGCGCCCTCCTGCTGAACGAAAACGCGCAGCGGCTTCGGCGTGTGTGTACGCATGTTGCCGAAGGTCATGGTACGATTGGCTGACGGGACATGGACCATCCTCACAAATTTCCGGCGATCTTCTTAGATAACCTTCAAGCCGTGGAGAAGTTGCCAAAACCAGTGCGTTCGCGTCTTGGTCCTCAGTAAACAGTCCTCGCGCTGTATGCGCTGAATTGGATCGCCAACGTTGTAATTGCTGCACATGCCGACAAAGTTTGCATACCGATAATTTTCGAGCCTAATGACGGCCGACCCCAGCCACACAGTTGCGACAACAAGTGCGGCGGCAAGGGCCAGTGCGATCAGTTTCATGCGGGCATCAGTCATCAGGCCGATGATAAACCGAACAATGTGGGCGGTGGGTGTAAGGTTGTGGATTAGGGGCTATTCCCGGATCAGTGCGTTGTCGTCCCTCGCGTCACAGCAAATGTCCGCTATTGGCACAAAGCAGACATCTGTTTGCGTGGCCAAATGTCTGCTGTGGAGGTAAAGCAGGCCGGCCCGTCAATTTCGCGCGTAGCAGCCGGTGCCTTCGGATTTTCTAAAATCGATCGAGGCCATAACCAACAAATGGTTGGCGGGGTCTACCAAGACTAGACATTCACGCCTCATCTAAACAGGCCGGTAAACGGAGACTGTCGATGATGGCTGCTCTTATCGTAATCAGCGTGTTTGCGTTAGCGGGCGCGTGTTTGCCGAATACGCCGCCTTGCATCGCTAACTTGGGGCAACGTACTCGCCATTGAAGCGAGGGATGTGCGAGTGTGACCAACAAGAACACAAGAAATTTCATGCCGTCAGACGATGCGCTGATTTTGCAGCA
>Ga0070671_100000352_pt1 | contig 31550 bp, 24 predicted proteins | sample KBSS73metaG_FD_65341 | JGI IMG/M metagenome (GOLD analysis project Ga0070671, IMG submission 65341) | Switchgrass rhizosphere microbial communities from Kellogg Biological Station, Michigan, USA - KBS S7-3 metaG | ecosystem: Host-associated > Plants > Roots > Rhizosphere > Soil ...
CGCCCGCCTTGGCCGAAGCTGACGGCGATGCACCTGGGCCGCCGGTCCAGGCGTAGGACGCGCCGATGTTGAGAATGGCGCCACCTTCTCCCGCGATCATCCGCCGGCGCGCGAACTCGCGCGAGCAGTTGAAAGTGCCGTTGAGCACGATGTCGACCACAGTGCGCCAGGCGTTGACGCTGAGATCTTCAGCAGGACAGCCAAAATTTCCCGCCGCATTGTTGATCAGCACGTCGACCGGACCAAGCTCGGCCTCAATGGCATCGAAGCACTTCGTAATCGCTTCACCATCGCGCACGTCTATCGCGAACCCCGCCGCGATGCCGCCTTCGCCCGTGATCGCCGCAATGCCCTTCGCCCGATGTTCCCCATCCCGGCTCAGGATCGCGATCTTTCCTCCAAGCCGCGCAAATTCAAGGCCCATCGCCTTGCCAAGGCCCGTTCCCCCACCGGTGATCGCAATCACCTTGCCCTCAAAGGTTCCCGGAGGAAGCATCGCGCTCCCATATGCTGGCGCTGGTGATAGCGGCATACAAATCTCCTTTAATTGCTGGTTCTTTCATGTTCAGGCAGCCCGGCTCTGCACGGAGCTTCGGCCAGCGACGCAGAGGCGTTTTTGCTCAGTTGTCCTGCGCGGAAGGCGCTTCAGGACGCATGCTTGCCTCGCCTTTGCCGAAGGGGCCGTCCCGATGCTGCAACGCAGCCTTGATGCCCTCGTTCTTCGCGATATTGCTGAATTCGGCATAGGCAGGAGAAAGGTGCGCGCGCGCGTCGTTCTCGCCGGCCAGGCGCTGAAGGGTACGTGCGCCCATCAACTCAAGGCCCATGTTGATCACGCGCTTATGGGCCGCGAGCAGGTCTGCAGGGACATTTGCTATCCGCTTGGCGAGATAATCGACCTCTGCACCGAGCAATTCGGTTGGGACCGATTTCATAACGAGACCGATTTGAGCGGCCTCATTGCCCCGCAGCGTGTCTCCGGTAAACAGCATGCGTTTTGCCCACTGCGGACCGACATGGTAAAGCCACATATTGCTCGCCGGAGAACCCAGAGCGCGGGTGGCCGGGAATCCGATGCGGGCATCATCCGCTGCTATTACCATATCGCACATCAGTGCAAGGTCGGTGCCGCCCGCCAAGCAGTTTCCGTGGATTTTACCGATCACCGGCTTGAACATATCGAAAATCTGTAATCGGGGAGCGCTTCGCATTCGCAGCTGCCAGGCGTCATCGTCATACGTTGATTGACCGCGATATCGCGAAGTGTCGAAGCCATAGGTCTGGTTCGGTGGCAAGTAGTCGCCGCCTGAACTTATGTCATATCCAGCGCAGAAATCCTTGCCCGCACCATCCAAGACGATACATCTGACGTCGGCGAGGTCATCAGCCTCGATCATTGCCGCCTGCAATTCATCAAGCAATTGCTGGGTCAAGGCATTACGCTTGTCTGGCCGGTTCAACGTTATCCGCGCGACGCCGTCGCAGACATCAAACAATATGGTGTTGGTTTCGGAAAGCCACTTGCCCATCATCGAACTCCCTAATTCTCTTGGTTTTGCAGATGCCTGGCACAAGCCATTGTTCTATCTACAGCTCGGTCTATTGCGTCACAGAACGTCAGCCTGCAGCTGCTCGCGCAATTGGACTTTATTGATCTTTCCGCTCGGTAACACCGGAAGTTCGGAAACAAAGTAGATACGCCGCGGAATTTTGTAGCCGGCGATCATCTTGCGGCTGTGCGCCTCGATCTCGGCTTGCGACAGATCTGGGCGCCGGGGAATGATCACGGCAGTCACCACTTCGCCCCACCTCTCATCCTTTAATCCGATTACCGCGACTTCAGCTACGTCGGGGTGCTCCGCAACAGCCGCTTCGACCTCGCGCGAGTATATGTTTTCGCCGCCGGAAATGATCACGTCCTTCTTGCGGTCGAGCAGATGGAAATATCCTTCGTGGTCCATCATGCCGATGTCGCCGGTATGTAGCCAACCGCCCCTCAACGCGTCCAAAGTTGCAGCGCCGTTATTCCAGTAGCCGCGCATCACGCACTGACCCTGGATGCAGATTTCTCCTTCTTCTCCAATCCCGACCGGACGGTCCATTTCATCGACGCACCGCATGCGGACGCCCGCATAAGGATGACCCACAGAGGCGAGCCGTCTTAAGTCATCTGCGTCTCCCGATGGGCGGTGGAGATCGATTGGCAATATCGTGCCCAATGCTTCGGTCTGTCCGTAAATCTGCGCGAACACCGGGCCGATGCGTTCAAGCCCTTGGCGCAACAGCGGCAGAGGCATCGGTGCGGCGGAGTAAAGTATCATCCGTAAGCTCGAAAGGTCGTGGCTGTCGAATGAGGGGGTTTCAAGCAGCATCTGGATCATCGTTGGGGCCATGTGCCCAACGGTAATACGGTGCGTGGAAATCGCATTTAGCGTCTCGAGAGGGCGAAATGCCCGATGCAGGTAAACCGCTCCGCCCACCCAGTGCTGGGCCAACTGTATGTTCTTGGCTCCAATATGGTAAAGCGGCATGACCGCGAGTGTCCGGTCATCACATCCGTTATTCATGTGAAGCGCGGTCATGTGGGCAGCCGCGATCTGGTTTGAATGCCCCAGCAAGCACCCTTTTGGACGTCCAGTCGTCCCGCTCGTATAGATCACGTAAGCGATATCGCCGCCGGTTGCGCGGAATGGCGGACCAGAGGCATCACCGTTGCTCACAACCGCTTCGAATGGCTCAGCCCAATCGGGACAATCCGGACCGATGGCGATGAAATGTTTTATGGTGCCGGGTTTTTGCCGGAGAGTGGCGACATAGTCGGAATATGCGGTCTCGAATATGAGGGCTGCGGGTGCGGAATCCGCTATGATATAATCCATTTCGGGCGGCGCGAGGCGATAGTTCACGGTGGCAAGGATGATCCCCGAAATCTCGGCCGCACCGTAAGCCTCAAGATATTCCATGCAGTTTTGCGCAAGAACGGCGAACCTATCCTGTTGCCGAAGCCCGAGCTTTGCGAGACCCGAGGCCAGCGAGCGGCACCGATCAGCAAATTGCGCATGAGTGAGTTGACGATCATCCGTAGCGATGGCCAGCCGGTTGGCGTACCAGAGCGCATTATTCTCGATGGTTTCGCCCAGAGATCGATCGTTTATGCTCATAATCCCAACTTTGCATTGCGAGAAAGGTCGCCTCGATAAGGTTCGCCGAATCATCTCGCGCCGTGAACAGCGCAGGATCATTCACCCGCTTTGCGAGAGATCAACATTATCGCTTGCGTCGTGCCCGTCGCGCAACTCGCTCCATCGCTTGACTGGGACTGCCGTTTCTTCCGAAGGCCCGACCGCCAGTTCAAACATAAGGTCTTGCGCTGCCACATCCCCTCTCATGTTCGCGCGTGATCCGACAACACCTCACTGACCGAGGCGCCTGCCGGCGCTGCGCAAGTTGTTGCCCCGCTATCGAATTTGACACTTTAGGCAGCGAGGAGCGGTCCCTGTGCCTTTGCTGCCTTGATGCCAACGAAATTACCTTTCTTGACAACCTCGTCAACTGAAAATCTCCCGATTGGCGAAGGGCAGGCGATAGAACGCTGCCACGATTGCTGGGGAGCGATTTTACCCGATCAGCCACCTGTCCCGTCATCATGCCAGACTGCGAGAGCATCGAGCGCCTCGATTTGGTCTCCATCGACACGCAGCGGATTGACTTCGAGTGCGGCCAGGTTCGGCCCCAGATCAACAGCCGCTGCCGCTATCGATTCAATGATCACGGCTAGCCGCTCGACATCGACCGGCCTGGCGCCGCGATATCCATCGAGCAGCTTTGCAGCGCGAAGAGATCGCAGAGCTGTAGCGATTTCCTTCGACGACGTGCCCGCAAGCCGCAGCTGCACATCTTTCATCACCTCGACCCAGATTCCGCCGAGGCCGACCGCGAGCACCGGGCCCCACTGGGGATCGCGAGCAACGCCGACTACAAATTCGAGTGCAGGGGGGCGCATCGGCGCAATCAGGGCGCCATCGATCCGCGCATCCGGTTTATAGGCGCGAGCGCGCTCCATAACGGTGCTCACAGCATGCTCCGCCTGATCCGGCGCGATGTTGAGCATAACGCCGCCAGCCTCGGTTTTATGCGGGATGTCCCGGGAGGCGATCTTGACCACCACCGGATTGCCCATCTGAGTCGCGACATTGGCGGCCATGCCGGGATCCTGAACCACTTCAAACGGTATGGTCGGGACGCCCTTGCTGCGGAGATAGCGCAATGTTTCAGGCTCAGAATTCGGACGGACTTCACCGCTCACCTGGGGTCGGCGCAGCGCGTGGGGCTGGTCGTCCAAATGCCGTGACCAGCGGAAAACACGCGCAGCTGCATCGACAAAGGTGTTAAGTCCGCCTGTGACGTGCGGAAGCTCGGCATCAAGGATTGCCTGATCGCCGACCTCGGTCACCGGCGTTACTGCTTGGTTGACCATGGCGCCGGGCACCGAAATTCTCTTGAATCCGCGGCCCAGGGCACGCAGCAGTTCGCCGCTTGCACCCACTTCCACCTTTGCCGGTAGTGGTTGAACGACGGCGATCATCGCGACATTCGGATCCTCGCCCACAATTGCGAGAGCTTCTTCGAACAAGTGAGGTTGCGCGACGACGCCGCCGGTTACATCGAGTGGGTTCGTCGCCGTGCAGAAATTCGGAAGCACTGCCGTCAGATTCTCGATCGTCTTGGGCGCAAACGAAACAAGCTCGATACCCGCTGCCGACGCCGCATCGGCGACGATCTCGCACGCACCGCCAGAAATCGAAAGCATTCCCAGGCCGCCTTTGCCAATCCGGCCGGTATGACCCGCAAGTGCGGCGGTCAGGACCGCGTCCTCAAGGGAATGCACACGGATGATGCCATAATGCTGGCAAACGGTGTCAAAGACCGCGTCGTCGCCGACGAGCGCTCCGGTGTGAGCAGCAGCGACCTGCGCGCTGAGCGGACTTGCGCCAACCTTGATCATCACGAGCGGCTTCGAATGCTGCTCAGCCAGTTCCGCCATCGCGACAAACCGCTCGGGATGGCGAACAGACTCGATGAAAAATGCGATCGCTCCTACTCGACCATCTTCGATGATTTGGGGGGCGATTTCGGTGAAGTCGATGTCGGCCTCGTTGCCCGTCGCGACGATGTGGCTGAGGCCAATCCCCTGCTGGTGGGCAAAACGGGCCATGCCGCTTGCGATGGCACCACTCTGGGAAATGATTGCGAGATTGCCAACCCGCAGCGGCACCTGGGATTTCATTGTGCACGCTGCCGTCCGGTCGAGATAATTGATGAAACCCAGGCAATTGGGACCCATCATGCGTATGCCGTGCTCATGCATCTTGGCGAGAAGCGCGGCCTGTTTCGCTTTGCCCTCTGATCCGAGCTCGGCAAATCCGGAGGCGAGAACCACCGCATATCGGATCCCTGCTTGCGCGGCTTCTTCCACCTTCTCCGTGATCCCGTCGCCGGGAATCGCGAACACGGCAATATCAACCTCGCCGGAGAGGTCCCGCATGTCCGTGATGGTTGACCGGCCGTGGGCTTCGCCGGGGGTGCGCGATACAAGAAAAATGCGATCGTCGAAGCCGATTAGCTTTCCCGCCGCGTAAGCTGTCCGAGAGAAGGCTGATCGGTCGCTAGCGCCGACGAGAACAACTCCCTTCGGCTTCAGCATTCCGTCGAGCGAGGCGCAGCTGGTGACGTGCGTTGCTTTAGCATCCATCAGATATTCTCTCCGAACTTGCGTTGCCTGCGCTTTTACGCGGACCACCGACAGAGGACAGGACGCTAATCCCTGAGATCGGGATCAGGCGCGCTCACCCCGCCACGGCGAACCGAACGGCCATCGCCCCAGCAAGCGCACCCAAGCCACTCAATCGATCTTGACCTCAAGCCTTGCACGTGTTGACAGGTCCGTCAAGTTTCCTCAGATTGTCCCATGGCTAAAGCGTTTTAGGTCGGCTGGGACGAGTTTTTCAGGTGACAGAGCAACAGGGAGTGACCTCACTTCGCTTGACAATAATGTCAACTCATGAAACGACGAAGCTCCTGGCAGAGGCGCGTTCTGGAAGGTTCGTATGCAAGATGGAAGTTTGCTTGAGCAGTCCCGGCGTGCAAATTCCGAAAGGTTCACCTTTAAAGATGGCGGGTTCGCCATATTGCCAAGCCCGCTTTTTGATTCGGAATAGATTGTGGCTATTGCCGAGCACGCGCGTCAGGTGCTGAACGGTCAACATGAGACTGGCATACCGCCTCGGACCAACACTGATGCCTTTGCCACGCCGGTGATCTACCCTGTCGCGCCGCCGACCTGAAATCAGAACGTAGCTGTTATTGTGGCGCTCGAACTTTATTAGAGCGAGCCATTGATTTAGGCCCGTCGATAAACCTCGCTCATCGTGACGAGCGGATGGACAGGCTTAGCTGGAGAGCAAGTTGATGGGTTCGGCAGAGCAATCTGAAAAAGGCGAGGGTGCTTCCGTTCCTTCTGATCCGCAGACCGATGCTGATGGGTTCGTCACGCGCATGCATATGCTGGTCCGCGACAAACTTGGTGGGGAGTTAGATGAAGCGTCGCTGGAACGCTTGACAGGGGGCGCCAGCCAGGAAACCTGGGCGTTCGAGATAGTTTCTTCCTCGAAGGACAAGGTGCGGTTGATCCTGCGCCGGGTGCCGACCGGTGTCGCCTTTGGCGACGTCGGCATCGGGCCCGAACGCGAGGCATGGCTGATCCAGCGGGCCGGCGCCGCCGGTGTTCCCGTGCCACCGATCGCCCGCGTGCTGGAGGCGGATGACGGACTGGGCAGAGGGTTCATCTCGGGCCGGATCGAAGGCGAGGCCCTCGCCTTCCGCATCAATCGGGACGAGCAATTCGCGGCGATACGGCCCCATCTTGCCGAGCAGTGCGGCAAGGTGCTTGCCGCCATCCACCAGATCGACCTGAGCGATGCGCCTGATCTGCCGTACCGGCCCGCGGCGGTGCAACTGCGTGACCTGCAGCAGCTTCATCGCGGCGCCCCGGTTCGCAGCGCCACGTTCGAACTCGCCTTGCGCTGGCTGGAACAGAATCTACCCGAGGACAAGGGAAACTACGGCCTAGTCCACGGGGATTTCCGCAACGGCAATCTGATTGTGGGCGCGGATGGCGTGCGCGCGGTATTGGATTGGGAGCTGGCCCATATCGGCGATCCCGTCGAAGACATCGCCTATATCAGCCTCAACAGCTGGCGGTTCGGCAATATCGACAAGACCGTCGGGGGGTTCGGCACGCTTGGCCAGTTGCTCGACGGCTATGTAGCGGCGGGATCGCCGCGTCCTTCGGATGCGACGATCCGCTTTTGGCAGATCATGGGATCGCTGCGCTGGGGCCTCGTTTGCTGGGAAATGGCGCGCCCTCCGGAGGAAGGTGCATCCGTCACGGTGGAGCGGGCGATGATCGGTCGACGCGCTTCCGAGGTGGAACTGGACCTGCTCGATCTCCTTACCGGCCGGGAGGGTATATGAAGGCTTATCCCACATCCGCGGTCATGTTGGATGGTGTCGTCCAATATCTCCGGTCAGAGGCGCTTCCCGCCACTGGCGGCGACTTCAACATGCGCGTCAGCATCAATATTCTCGAGCTGGTCGCTCGGGAGCTGCGTCAGCAGGACGATGCGGAAGCGCGCGAGCATCAACGCTTGGTCTCCCTGATTGGCGAGGGAGAACTGGAAGCATTGCGAGACGCATTTTGCGGGGGCATCGCTGATGGCAGCTTCGATGTCGCCGACCCAAAGGTCGCGCAGCATCTCAGATTGACGGCCATGGACCGTCTCGCGATCGATCAACCCCGATATTCAGCGTATCGACGCGCGGTTGAGAGCCCAGCAAACGAATAGGAAAGAGGACGCAAAATGGCGGCAAGCGCTGAAATGAACTTCGACCTTCCCGATGATCTGGTGGCTTACCTGGGTGAGATGGATCGGTTTATCGAGGAAAAGATCCATCCGCTCGAGCAGCAGGATGACAATATCCGCTTTTTCGATCATCGCCGTGAATGGGCGCGCACCGATTTCGAAAATGAGGGATTGCCGCGCCCGGAATGGGAACGCCTGCTCCACAAGGCCCAGCGCCTGGCCGACGAAGCGGGCTACTGGCGTTTCGGATTGCCATCCGAATTCGGGGGCAAGGACGGTTCCAATCTGTGGATGGCCGTCATCCGCGAACATCTTGCGGCCAAGGGGCTGGGCCTGCACAACGATCTGCAGAACGAGCACTCGATCGTCGCAAACCTGGCGCAGATCATCATGCTACGTGAGTTCGGCACCACCGAACAGAAGAACAAGTTCATTCCTGGCATGATCGTCGGCGAATTGTTCCTGGCGTTCGGCCTGACCGAGCCTGAACACGGTTCCGACGCCACGCATATGGAAACCAGGGCCGTGCGCGAGACCCGCGACGGCCGCGCAGGGTGGCGTATCGATGGGCGCAAGATGTGGACGAGCGGCCTGCATGTGGCGAGCCATGTGATCACCTTTGCGCGCACATCGGGCAAGGCGGGGGATGCAAAGGGCATTACCGCGTTCCTCGTGCCAAAGGAAACGCCCGGTCTCGAAGTCGAAGAGTGGATGTGGACATTCAACATGCCCACCGACCATCCCCGCGTCCGCTTCACCAATGTCTGGGTGGAAGAGGCCGCGATCTTCGGACCGATGGAAGAAGGCCTTTCTCTCGCCCAGTCGTTCGTCCACGAAAATCGTATCCGACAGGCGGCAAGCTCGCTGGGCGCGGCAACCTTCTGCCTTAACGAGAGCGTCAAATATGCGCGGGAGCGCAAACCCTTTGGCGAGGCGCTCGCCCGCAACCAGGCCATTCAATGGCCACTGGTCGAGATCGCGACCCAGTGTGAGATGCTGCGCCTCCTTATCCGCAAGACGGCCTGGCAGATGGACCAGATGGAACAGAAGGAAGTGGCGACCTATCTTTCCGACAAGGTCAGCATGTGCAATTTCTGGTCCAACCGTCTGGCATGCCAGGCGGCGGATCGAGCCATGCAGATCCACGGCGGTCTCGGCTATTCGCGGCACAAGCCGTTCGAGCATATCTATCGGCACCATCGGCGCTATCGGATCACCGAAGGTTCGGAGGAAGTGCAGATGCGCAAAGTCGCCGGCTTCCTGTTCGGGTTCATGGGACCGAACAAGAACCGGCCGTAGAAGGGGCTCACAGGGTGAAGCGCGGATCATCGGCGTGAACCCGCACACGATCATTTCCATATTGGAGATCGGATATGCAGCTTGAAAATAAAGTGGCCGTCATCACGGGCGGCGGCAGTGGGATCGGTCGCGAGGCGACGTTCCGCTTTGTGGAGGAAGGCGCCCGCGTCATCATCGCGGATCTCAATCGTGTTACCGGCGAGGCCACGATGGCGCAGGCGCGCGAGCGCGGTATAGCCGATCGCGTACGCTTCGCGGCTACCGACGTGAGCAAGGAAGAGGATATTAAGCGGGCGGTCGACATGGCCGTGTCCGAATTCGGCCGCTTGGACTGCATGTTCAATAATGCGGGCATTCCCGGCGCCCTTGGCCCCATGGAAGAGATCGAGGCGGACGATTGGGACTTTACTTTCGCGGTATTGGTGCGGGGCCCGTTCCTGGGTCTCAAGCATGCTGCGCGGCAGTTCAAGAAGCAGGGAACTGGGGGCGTCGTGCTCCACACATCGTCGGTATCCTCGCTGGTCGGTGCGGCGGGACCGCGCGCCTATGCCGTCGCCAAGGCCGCCGTTTCGCATATGGCGAAGGTGGCCGCGGTCGACATGGCGGCTTACCGTATTCGCGTGAACGCCATCGCCCCCGGGCCGATCCTGACCGAGATCACCGGCAAGGACCCTGAAGCGACCGCCAAGCGGCTCGTGGGCGGCCACCCCTGGCCCGATCACGGGCTTCCAAAGGACATCGCGGACGCGGCCGTCTTCCTGGCAAGCGACAACGCACGGTTCATCACGGGTCAGACATTGTTTGTCGATGGCGGAGCGTCCACCGACAGCGGTATCGAGCGCCGTCTTGGCCGCGGCGACACATGGTCGACGATCTCGGGACTTCACCACGGAACGACCGGTGAGAAATCGACAATCCGTCGTTTGGACGAGGGGACGAAAGCCTGAAGATCATCCTTCGAACGATCGTGCCGGGTCCCCGTCAGCCCTCGCTGCGGTGAACGGCCGATCGATCGAAGGCCGGACGGCCATGCCGGGCCGGATGGTCCGTCAGCGCGTCTCGAAGGATTTGGCTGCCGCCATGATCCGGTCCCGATCGACGTCGACTATGCCTTTGGGCGTGCCGATCTGGCAATATTTAAGTCCCATCTGCAAGGCGATGCTCCGGCCGGCATCAAGCGATTCCCATATTGCCCGGACCGTTCCCTGCGTCGCCACGGAGGGCTTGGCCGCGATCTTCGCGGCGAGTTCGTGTGCACGCGCCCAAAGCTTCTCGCGCGTCACCACCTCGGTCACGAGTGAAATCCGCAGCGCGGTTTCGGCGCCGATGCGTTCATCATTGCCCATCAACACCATCCGCAATACCTCCGGCAGCGGCACACGATGGCGCAGGCCGATGGGCTCCAGCGCGGTCACCATTCCGAACGTGGTATGAGGATCGAAGAAGGTCGCCTCCTCCGAGCAGATGACGATGTCGGCCTCGTTGACCCAGTAGAGGGCCCCGCCGGCGCACATGCCGTGAACGGCCATCACCACCGGTTTCCACAGGCGGTTATGTTTCGGCCCCAGGAGATCGCCGGGATCAACTTGGGCAAAGACGTCATCATACATGAGGACGCTGGCGCTGTCGGCATCGAGGTTTGTACCGTCGCGGACATCGACGCCAGGTGAAAAGAAACGGCCCGGAGAGGCGCGTAAAACGACAGCGTTGACGTCCTTGTCTTCGCGCAGCCTTTCCCAGACATCGCGGAACTCGATACACATCTGCCGGTTGAAGCTATTGCCCGCCTCTGGCCGGTTTATCGTTATCGTCGCGACTTTGTCATCGCATTTTTCTAGAAGAATCGTTTCGTAATTAAAGGACGCCATAGCAATCTCTTTCCTTTACCTATCCATGACCAATGTCTGCTTCGACATTTCCGTTCCGATGCGGAAGCGTAGACGCAAGGCGGGAGGTGGATGCAATCGCGGGATCGCGCGCACAGGCCGGGTCAGGCGGAATGCGGGTCCGCCTTCTTTATCGCGTTGGGGTTGAGGCAGCTGTTTTCAGCGCGCCATTTGACCCGGATACGCCGGTGGGCGATCCGCCAGCTGCCATCCTCGCGTACGAAGCTGTCCTCATAATAGCCGCTATGATCAACGCCGATATCGGTCAGCACGAGCCAATAGGTCGTGCCTTCTGCAGTATCACCCGTCACGACCAAATGCTGCGTGCCGATATGATGCCTCACATAATCGGGGCGGCCGCCGTTCGCTTGAAGGACCTTATTGGTTTTCTTCCAATGTTCTATTTCCGCCCTTCCCCTAACATAGGTGATCGGACCTTCGAATATGCCGTCCTTGGCGAATACCGACGCGAAATTTTCGGCATCCATATTGTCGTTGTAAAAAGCATATTCGCTCATGCGCTGGCGGATCTCCTCCCGCGCCAACAACTCCTCCATGTCCACTTGTGCTGCTCCCTTTCCAATATCCTCTCCAGGCTGTCGAGGGGCCCGATCGCAAAACAAGGCGACAGGTATCAGGGGGTTAGGCCAAGGCCTGCGGCATGGGCCGATTACGGTTCTTTGTCGCAGACGTCCTGATGTTTCGGGTCCGAGACCGACAGCATTCGGAGGCAATATGCGCGTGCGGAACCGACTTTGCCAAGCCCTTAGACGGAAGCCGTGCCCCCGCTACAGCCTGGCCGGCCTGGCCGGAGCACCCGCCAGATGGCCCGGCCCCCTTCGCGCGTGGGTTCACAGTGCCCGATTGACCTTCGCGGGCCGACTGTCTAGAAAAACTCTGCCATCCTCCTAATAGCTGTCGATGAGCGAGGAATGGCGCATGATAAAAAATTGCGCATAAAAGCGCAAAGACAACATCGGGAGAGGGAATATGCGAAGGGGTTTGGAATTTGCGACGTCGCTCTGTGCGCTGGCGATAGGTCTTTCAAGTCAGCCGGCATTTGCGCAGGAATCGTCCGATGATCGTGGCCTTGAAGACATCGTAGTGACGGCGCGGCGCACCAGCGAAAATCTTCAGTCGGTTCCCGTCGCGATCACCGCATTCTCCGGTAGCGATCTCCAGCAGCAGAATGCACGCAGCGTTTCCGACATCGCCGCGCTGACGCCGGGCCTCCAGGTCAACACCGGCACGACCACCAGCGCCGGCGCGATCTACACGCTGCGCGGCCAGGTCCAGCAGGATCCGATCGCCAACCAGGATGCGGCGGTCGGCGTCTATGTCGATGGTCTGTACTGGGCGCGCGCCTATGGTGCCAATGCCGATCTGCTGGATGTCAGCGGCATCCAGGTGCTCAAGGGTCCGCAAGGCACGCTGTTCGGTCGCAACACCACTGGCGGCGCGGTCCTGCTCACCAGCAACGATCCGAGCTTCCGGGACGGGCTGTCCGGCCAGTTGTCGGCCTCTTACGGCCGGTTCAACTACCGCACGATCAGTGGCGTGATCAACGCCCCGCTCGTGGCTGACAAGCTGGCCGTCCGCGTCGCCGGCCAGTTGATCAAGCGTGACGGTTATATTCACGACATCAACAACAAGGTCGATCTCGCCAACCTCAACAGCCACTCGATCCGGGCCAAGGTCCTGTGGCTGCCCACCGACACGCTTTCCATCGTCGGGTCCGGCGAATGGTTCCGCTCGAACACGCGGGATAATCCGCAGCTCCTCGTCTACGGTTCGGCCAGCAGTCTGGTCGCCGTATCAACCGTCGCGGAAGCTGACGGCCCGGCGGCAGCCGCTGGCCTGGGCTGTTTTGCATTTTTTGCTGGGTCGCCTCCCGGCGCAGCTTGCCAGGCTCGCGCTGCCGCGCTGTTCGCCGACAACATCGCCAAGAACAAGGGCGATAATGCGGACATCACCACCATTCCGCGCAGCCGCATCACCACGGAGACCTATGGTGTGACCGCGACGCTCGACACCTCGTTCGGTGCCATCAAGGCCATCGGCGGGTTCCGCAACGTGAAGGTTTACGCCAACGGCGACAACGATGGTTCCCGCTTCCGCCTGCTCGATAACGGACCGGGATTCGGCATTCCGGGCAGCTATAATGATATTGCCGACCTGTCGCAGTACTCGATCGAAGTCGTCGCCACGGGCAAGGCCCTCGATAATAAATTGGATTTCGCCGCTGGCTTCTACTACTTCCACGAGTATGGCACTGACGCGAGCGTATCGACCGCGATCGTAGCCATCAACCCGTTCTCCTCGTTCTACAAGGGAGCTATCAAGAACGACAGCATGAGCGGCTTCGGTCAGGCAACCTACCACGCGACCGACAAGCTTTCGTTTACCGGCGGCCTTCGCTACTCCATCGATGACAGGCGCCTGACCTCCTACAACGGCGTCTTCACTTTGTCGCCCCCCACCCCGGTCATCTGCCTCGTCTCTACGACGTTTGTTTGTCCGGCACGCCGCGCCGACTCGTTCAAGGGCCTCTCTTATACCGCCAGCATCGACTACGAACTGCGTGACGGGCTTCTCGTCTATGTGAAGACGGCCAAGGGTTTCCGCTCGGGTGGTGAAAACATCCGTATGACAAGTCCAGGGGAATTTGTCTCGTTTGCCCCCGAAAAGGCTTACTCCTATGAAGCTGGCATCAAGAGCGAGTTTCTGGACAGAAGGCTGCGGGTCAACCTCGCCGGTTACTATACAAAGCTGAAGGATCAGCAGCGGACGATATCGATCGTCGCCAATAATACTGTGAGCACGGCAATCCAGAATGCTGGCCAAGCGGATGTCTACGGCGCCGAACTCGAGGTCAACGCCATCCTTCCCGCGGGCCTCCGGCTCGACGGAACCCTCGGCTATACCCATCCGAAATATGTCAGCTTCCCGGACAAGGACGCACTTGGGCGCCCGTTCGAGCGCAGGGAAGAGTTCTACGGCGTTCCGGAATGGACGGCTTCGATCTCGCCTTCCTGGACGCACGATTTCGCCTTCGGCCAGTTCCGCGTGCGGGCTGACTTCTCCTATCAGTCCGACATGAACATCTCGCCGGTCGGCTTTACCACGACTGCGGGGGGCGCGTTCGATACGCAGCACAACATACCGACCTCGGCGGCCGATGCGGCAGGCTTCCTGAATGCCGCCACCGACAAGGCGCACTGGCTGGTCAATGCGCGGGCCAGCCTGACCCTGATGGACGGCAATCTCGACCTCGCGGTTTGGGGCAAGAACCTGACCGACAAGCGGGACTATGTCGCCGGTCTGACGCTCCCGACCTTCGGCTTCGCAGCCGCCGGCACGCGCGAGCCGCGCACCTTCGGCGTAACCGCCACGGTAAAGTTCGGCGCGCACTGAACGGGTTCCCCGGCCTGACTTTCCAGCCAGGCCGGCCCCCGACCCCAATTGATTGGGGGGCTTTGCGCCACGCCATGCGGCACATCGTCAATCGAAGCGGAGCCTTCCGTACGCTTATTATTTCGATGCATCGAAGGCCGAATTTTCGGGGTTTTATCGCGGATTATTCCGAATAATCGGGGTTGTTCTGACAAATTGCGCATTGTCCCCCGCTCAAATGGGCGGTTGAAACAGGGAGAGCGACCATATCGTTGGTGCGCATCCTTACTTCCAAAGATCAAACGACGAATTGAACCGTAGTATAGCGATGTTCTCCGCCGGATCGCCACCGGCAATGGCGAGGGGCCCCTTCCGGCCGCGCGAACGCATTCGTCGCGCCCGGCCGCAGGGTCACCATTCCCGGATAGCGATTCTTTGTCCGACAGTGTCCGCGGCGATGTATAACGCGCGGACATCCGACACAGGATGGCGATCCGCGGGAGACGGGGATGACTGAAGAACACGAAGACACAGCCGATGAAGTCCTAGGCATTTGTCGGGTTTGCGCAGCAAACTGCCCCCTCCTCTTCGCGAAAGACAATAGCGGTCGCATAACCCATGTGCGCGGTGCGCCGAACCACCCCGTCACACACGGCTATGCATGCTCGAAGGGGCTCAGGCTCCACGAGGCACACTACAGCCCGGAACGTTTGTTGCACCCGCTCAAGCGTATGCCCGATGGCCGGTTTGTGCGCGTCACTGCGACGGAGGCGCTGGACGAGATTGCCGATCGTTTGGGGAAGCTTATCGACCAGCACGGACCCGACGCAGTCGGCGTCTATCGCGGCACTTTCGGCTATGATAATCCGCTCGTCCAGAACTTGCTCACCGCCGTCGGATCGCGCAGCTTCTTCTCCACGCTCACGATCGATCAGTCTGCCAAGGTGGTCACGGCCGGAAGACTGGGGATATGGGACGCGGGCAAGGACCAGTTCCAGGATTCGGACGTGATCCTTCTGGCGGGCACCAACCCCCTCGTATCGCACACGACCTTCCATTTTCCTGCGCAGAATCCCTTGCGCCATTTGCGGATCGCCAAAGCGCGCGGGCTGAAACTCATCGTGATCGATCCCCGCTTTACCGAAACCGCCAAACAAGCAGATCTTTTCCTTCAGCCCTTTCCCGGTTCCGACGTGGCTCTCTTCGCGGGTCTGATTCGTGAGGTAATCGCGAACGGCTGGATCGACGCGGATTTTTGCGACCGCCATGCCGCGGGCGTCAATCTGCTGCGCGACGCCGTTGCGGCGTTCACGCCCGATCTCGTCGCAGCTCGTTCGGGGATCCGCCCTGACGAGATCATGGAGGCGGCGCGCATCTTTGCCGAACCGCTGCATTCGAATGGCGCTGCACGGCCCAAGCGCGGCGCAGCGATAGCCGGGACGGGTCCCGACATGGGGCCGTATTCGAACCTTGCCGAGCATTTGCTCGAATGCCTCAATGTCTTGTGTGGTCGATTTGCCCGCCCGGGTGACGTGGTTGCCAATCCTGGCATCTTCGGGCCACGAAGGTCTTATCGGGCGCAAGTCATACCGCCGAGCCGTTCATGGGAGAATGGCTGGATCAGCGAAGCCACCGGATATGGCATGTTTCTGGGCGAGAAGATGTGCGGGACGTTGGCGGATGAAATTCTCGTTCCCAGCCCCGATCAGGTGCGGGCGCTCATCTGCGATAGCGGCAATCCGGTCAATGCCGTGCCTGATCAGCGACGCATCGTTGCGGCAATGCGATCACTCGACCTCCTGGTGGCGATCGATCCCTTCATGACCAACACGGCGCGGCTTTCACACTTCGTTCTGCCTCCACCCATGGTTCTGGAGCGGACGTCGGTCGGACATCCCGTTTACGAGCGCCTGATGATGCCATGGCCTGTGTCTTGGTATTCACCTCCGGTGATCGAGCGTCCCGAAGGTTCAGAGCTGCTCGACGGATGGGAGGTCGCTTTCCAGCTCGCGCAGCGCCTGGGCGTCACTCTGAAGTTGTCCGATCAACCGATGGACATGACACGACAGCCATCCGAGCATGCAATGCTGAACCAGATATTCCGCGACAGCCGAATCCCGTTCGACGAGATCAGGCGATATCCGGCCGGGCATCTCTTTTCCAACCTCCCACCCGTCTATGTCGATCAACCGGATGCCGACGCAACTGCGCGTTTCGACCTGGCGCCGGAAGACGTAAGGGCCGAACTGCTGGCCGTGCTTCGCGACGATCCCGCCGTGCAAGGTTTTACGCATCGACTGGCTGTGCGCCGCATGCGGGAAGCGCTCAATACGGCAATTCATCATCCGTCCGCCCGGCGGCGCCGATCCTACAACCCGGCGTTTCTCAATCCTCGGGACATGGAGATCCTATCACTCACTGAAGGTGATCGTGCATATCTGATTTCGCCCTATGGCAGAGCGGTCGTTCGGGTCGCGGCCGACCCCGATATCAAGGCCGGTGTCGTCTCCTTTCCGCACGGTTGGGGTGGTCTTCCGGGAGAGGACAGCGTCGACGACCATGGAACCAACAGCAATCTTCTGACCAGCTCGATCGATTGTCGCGAGTCGATCAACGCGATGCCGCTGTTGACAGGCGTTCCGCTGCGGATTGAGCGGTGCACGATTTAGCTGCTCAAGGCTCTGCGCACAGACCAACGGGCGTCAGGGCAGTGTCGGTCGGGGCAAATCTCAGTCGACCACGATGGTGATTTGTCGAGTAGCCGAGGCTAACAAGCGGCGCTCACGCCAGCGACTTCGCACTCCTCGCGAAGGATGAATACCCGACGATCACTCCGAAGAACCAAGTCCCGACAGGGCGGCAGCGAGCACCCTTAGCCTTGACAAAGAAGATAAAGTGAATGCCTACTCATAAAAAATATCGGAGAGGATGATCGTGGCCACTCTCGTTGAGCCTGGGCTCCCTCGCCACGTGCCCCCAGGCAGGATTTTCGATTTCGATTTCGCGCAGGATCCGTTGCTTCATCCGGAGCCCCATGAAGGGCTGAAAACGCTGCGCGCTTCGGCGCCGGCAGTGTTCTTCACGCCCCGTTACGGCGGCCATTGGGTCGTGCAGTCGCACGACGCGATTTTTCAGGTGACGCAAGATCCCGAAACCTTTTCGAGTCGGCTGTTCGATCAGGCCGCAATGCTTCCCATCACGGCTGATCCGCCCGAGCACCATGATTACCGCTATATCCTGCTGCCGGCTTTCGCGCCCAAGCAGGTGAACGCGATGTTGCCGATGATCAGAAGTCTGACGCTGGAACTGATCGACAAGGTGGCCGACAAAGGACGCTGCGAATTTACTTCCGCCGTGGCCGAGCCACTGCCCGTGCTCATCTTCATGAAAATGTTGGGCTTGCCGACAGAGTATATGAGTGAGATTCGCCGCCTTATTATAGCGTCTTTGTTAGAGGGCGATGCCGACAAGCGTTTCGCGATCTGGCAGGAGCAGCTCGACAGTTTTCTGGACCCGCTGATCGCCACGCGCATGCAGAAACGGGAATCCGATATAGTCAGCCAACTACTTAATTCCCGAATAGGTGATCGCGAGCTGACGCTGGACGAAATTCAGCGGTACATGCTGTTGCTGACCAATGCAGGGCTCGACACCGTGACCAACGCGATGTCGTTCACATTTCTCCACCTCGCCCGCGATCAGCCGCTGCAGCAGCGCGTTCGTTCGGACCCGGGATTGGTCCCGGCGCTGGTCGAGGAGATGCTTCGGCGCTATGCCGTCAGTTCCGTGCTGCGTCGGGTTACGCGCGACACGGTGCTCGATGGGGCGCAACTGCGCGCCGGTGATAAGATCCACGTTCTATTGCCCGCGGGAAATCTTGATCCGGCGGTTTTCGAGTCGCCCGACGAGATCATCCTCGGGCGCAAAGTCCCGGCAGTGACTTTCGGTACCGGCATCCACCGGTGTCTCGGCTCCCATCTGGCCCGGTTGGAGATTCGCAACCTGCTGGTCGAATGGCTTGCGCGGATGCCCGCATTCAGAATTGACGACGGTTGTACGCCCGAGATGCACGCCGGAATGGTCTACACCGTCGACTCGCTTCCGCTGCGCTGGGACACGGAGAGCACCCATGCATGACATCGTTGTCCGCAACGGACTGATATATGATGGTTCAGGCTCGCCGCCTTCGCGCGGAGACGTGGCAATCGACAGCGGGCGGATCACGGCCGTTGGCGTGGTCGAGAAATCGGGCAGGGAGGAAATCAACGCGGGGGGCAATGCGATCACGCCGGGGTTCGTCGATGTTCACACCCATTATGACGGGCAAGTCCTTTGGAATGATCGCCTGGTTCCATCGTCGGAACATGGCGTCACCACGGTGATAATGGGGAATTGTGCGGTGGGGCTCGCACCGTGCAAGCCGTCCGAGCGCGAGCTGCTTGTCAAGGTTATGGCGGGCGTCGAAGATATTCCCGAAGCGGTGATGACCGAGGGTCTTAACTGGGAGTGGGAAACCTTTCCGGACTATCTCGACGTGCTGGAGAAGCGGCACTGCGACATCGATTTCGCCGCGCAACTCCCTCATGGCTGCGTGCGCGTTTATGTGATGGGAAAGCGCGGAGCGGACCGCGAAATTGCCAATATCGACGATCTGGCGCGAATGACGGCCGTTGTCGAAGAGGCCATGGCCGCGGGCGCTATCGGCATCAGTTCATCGCATTCGCTGGCGCATCGAGCTCTTGATGGCAGTCTGGCTCCTGCGGAAACCGCGGAGGAGACCGAGCTTCTGGCGCTGGCGCGCGGTCTGCGTAAGTCGAAGGCGGGGGTCATCGAGTTTATCTCGGATCTTGCGGGTCTGCCTCATGGCGACACGAGCGGATTCGATGTGATGCGGCGTATGGCCGAAACGGCAGGGAAACCCCTGTCCTTCACTCTCGTTCAGCTGGACACCTATCCCGAGGGATATCGACGCCTGCTCGATCTCGTCGAGCGCGCCAACGCGGACGGCGTCGAGATACGCGGCCAGGTGGCCCCGCGCGCTGTGGGGCTCAGCTTCGGGCTTGACCTTTCCTTCAATCCTTTTTCGTTCCGCAAGTCCTATATGGAAGTCGAACATCTTCCTCTTGCGGAACGTGTAGAGGCACTGCGCGATCCGGCCAGGCGGGCCAGAATTCTGGCGGAAACTGCCGAGCACGGGAACGGGCACGTCCTGTGGCTGATCAACCAGGTCGCCAACATGTACGTGCTCGGTGAGGGTTTCGATTATGAACCCTCTCCTTCGAACTCGCTTGGCTCCGTGGCCGCAGCCAAAGGAATTTCGCCGTGGGCGCTCGCCTACGATCTTTTGGTGCAGGAGGACGGGCGGACGATGCTCTATCTTCCTGTTACCAATTACCATGCCGGTAATCTCGACACGACGCTGGAAATGATGCGGCATCCTCACACCATCGTGGCCCTCGGAGACGGGGGAGCGCATTATGGGATGATCTGTGACGCGGCTTACCCCAGTTTCATGCTCAGCCATTGGGCGCGTGATCGCCAAGGGGCGCGCATGGCCGTCGAGGAAATCGTCAAGGCCCTGACTTGGGATGCGGCAACGGCGGTCGGCCTGGTCGATCGCGGATTGCTGCGACCGGGGCTTATCGCCGATTTGAATATTATCGATCTTCAGCGGGTCAATCTCAAACGGCCCGAAGTCCGCTATGACCTTCCCACGGGCGCGCGCCGCATTGCCCAGACCGCCGATGGTTATCTGGCCACCATCAAGTCGGGCGTCGTGACATATCGCGGAGGCGAGCACACCGGCGCATTGCCTGGGCGCCTGGTTCGTGGAACGGGGAACGACGCGGTCAACACGACCAGGCTTTCGTGATCGGATAGGAAGCTTCGATGAAGGTCACGGTTGATCACGCAAAATGTCAGGGGCACGCGATGTGCTTCAATTATGCGCCCGAAATCTTCGAGTTGGATGAGTTTGGCTATAACCGTATGCAGCCCTTCGAGGTGCCGACCGGAGAGGAGGACCAGGCTGAAAGGGCTGCTGCAATGTGTCCGGAGCGCGCTATTTCGATCAGTCGGTGAGACTGCATCCAAATGGCTCCCGGCAGTGCCGGGGGAGATAGACGTGGGTTGGAATTTGGCGTTTCAGCCTCGGAGCATCGGAGGAGCGTCCTGCCGGGGCAAATGGGTTACCGGCGCTCGTGCTGCGCCTGACCGAAAAGATTTTCCCGGGCTTTCTCGTCCATGGGCTGGGCGGCGGCGATGTGCTTCTCGGAAAGCAGCGCCATACCACGCGCGACGGCGGGACGAGCTGCCATGCGCGCCTGCCATCGCTGCAGTGCTGGATAATCTCCGATCGGGATTCCGAGATATCCGTGGAGCGTTGTCCATGAATAGCTTGCCATGTCGGCGATGGAATAATCGCCTGCGAGGAAATCACGGTCCTGGAGGTGCTTGTCGAGTACGCCGAATAGACGCTTGGCTTCCGAGAAGTAGCGGTCGATCGCGTAAGGCAGTTTTTCGGGCGCGAAATATTTGAAGTGGCTGACCTGCCCCAGCATGGGACCGAGACCGCCCATCTGCCACATGACCCATTGCGCGACCTCATAACGTCTGTGAGCCTCGGCCGGCCAGAACTGGCCGCTCTTTTCGGCAAGATACATCAGGATCGCGCCCGACTCGAAGATCGACAGCGGACCGCCGGGCGCGTCATGATCTACGATCGCCGGTATGCGATTGTTCGGACTGATCTTGAGGAAGTCGGGTGCGAACTGATCGCCCGCGCGGATGTCGATCTCGATCACATTATAGGGAAGCCCGATCTCCTCGAGCATGATCGAAACCTTGTGGGCATTCGGCGTCGGCCATGCATAAAGATCGAGCATCGACGAGTCCCCGATGGGATGAATCGGTCAGAAATCCATCGGGAGCTTCAAATGCTCCCGATATATCCGGTCCCGGTGCGCGAAAAGCGCGTCGCCGCCGATCGCTCTGAGTTCAGGATCAGTGTAGTTCTGCCGCATATCTTCGGGCATGTTTGGGCAGAGGTGAGGCGGCAGCGGGTCGATCGCACCGGCAAAGGCGGCCCAATAGATGTCGAGCGCGGATAGCGTTTGACCAATGAAATAGCCGTGGCCCGCGCGCTGCTGTGTCGCCAGGCGGTCCCGTAACCGCTCGACAATCCCGATCATCTGCAGGCGGGCGCCTTCCACCAGCCTGGAATCATAGAGATATTTCCCCGCGAGGGTGCGGGCGAGCGTCTGCCGCGAGGGGTCCAGCGCGGGGTTGTTCAACATTTTGTCCGTCGTGCGCAGCCGCAGGTTCCAGCCGAAGCCATTCTCGCCGGCCAGTTCATTGCACAAGCCGAACATCGTGATGCGATCCTCCATGTCGGAGGGAATCAGCCGCGGCTCCGGCGCGAGCCGCTCGGCCAGGTATAGTTGCTCGATCCAGGTCGCGCGCGGGCGTTCGTCTTCATAGACCGCGCAGGGCCCCGACGTCTGTGCCGTCCACTCTTTGAGCGCGAGATTTTCCCCGCCCACGACCTGCTCGACCAAGCGATAGGATATGTTCTTGGAGTCGAAGATCGACTTCGCAGCCTCGCTCCAAAGTCCGGGAAGATGCGCGGTCACGACCAGCCGTAGCCCCGGACATGATCGAGCTTCCTCAACGCTCAAATAAATCGCCACGCGAGCCCTCTCCCTCGCCTTGTTGTGACGCCTGCAAGCGAGCAGCGTCTGACGGCCGTAAGTTCGACGCAAGTCGGATATAAGGTCGACTCCTCAAGCTGTGTCAATGGCTGCGCCGACGTCGCCACGCTGACGTCGCGAGCGTTCATTCCGGTCCGGACCTCGGCCAGTTCGGGCAAGTCGGCCAGCAGCACGGCACCGGCGCGCCGCCCGCATTCGAACGGCTTAAGCCATGACGATCGATGATCGGGCAGAAATATGAAGGCGCGCCCAAGCAGACCGCGAAAAGGCCGGCTATTTCAGCGCAACAGGATTTACCGGAGCGCCGACCGCGCCGGTAAAGCCTATGGGGGGTGCGCAAAGGAGGAAGGTGGACCTGCCGTCAGCTGCGCAATCGGCTGCCAGAGCTTCGAGGTTCCAGTTCTCGCCGAATGGCATCCCCATGTCGCGCAGGCACAGCTGGTGCATCGGAAGCGCCATCTCGCCGCCGAACGCTTCGGCGTTCATCACCTCCACCGCCTGATTGTCGGCTCCAACGGCGGCAACGCTGTGGTCGTACAGCCACTCGGCACATTCGGGCGTCAGGCCTGGATGATGCTCGTTGAACAAGACACGATCATTATAGACCACAAGTCTACGCATGTTACCGGTGCGGACCAGCAGGATATCGCCCGGCATTATCGTCACGCCCTGAGCATTAAGCGCCGCGTTGAGGTCGTCGGGCGTGATCTCCTCGGTGCCCGAAAGCATCTCGACACCTCTCAGGCGCGCGATATCCAGAAGGACGCCGCGTGAGAGGATGCCAGGATTTGCGAGATGCTGGACACCGAGGGCGGCAGTGCCTTCGACACTCAGCACGTCGCACGCCTTGTGACCATTATACAGCTCGCCATCATAGTGGACGTGGCTCAGAGCGTCCCAATGCGTGGAGCTTTGAAGCGCGAGCGTCGCGACATCATCATTGTAGCGCGAAGCGGGGTGGTCGGCCGTGAGCATCTTGTCGAGCGCGGTCACGTAAAGCTGTGGATTGATGCGTCCGCTCGTCGGCAGTTGCAGACCGTGTCGGTTGAACTCGAGCGATAAGCTGAACAGTTTGCCCATGGTAGCGGACGCCGCGGCGCGCATCATCGCTGCGGCGTCGATGTGGTTCAAGGTCCCTCGGTTGTCATCGGAGCCCCAGCGGCCCCAGTTGCGGAGCTTTTCCGCCATCCGGTCGAACTGTTTGCGCTGCATCGCGAGACGGTCTCCTGGCCTGTCGACGCTGCGGCCTGGGCGAGCGCTCGCGCCTAATATTCTAGCCTCTCTCCATGAGGACCCCCGATATCTTCGTCAACAACGAACCTCGCATAGGGCCTCCGTCCTGGCGGTTCGCTCCGCCACCACTGGCGGCTGCTGGTCGGCTTTACGGGAGGCGGCGTTGCCAAGCTGTCGGCCGAATTCGCCGGTCGGCCGAACTCCGCTTATCCTGCTCACGGTATCAGACTTAAGCGATTTGATATTTGATCAGTGCATTATGCCCAGGCTAATCAGGTGCCGGAGGAGACTGAACATGGCTGACCAAATCGTCACAACCCCGATCGTCGATGCGGACGCGCATGTGAACCCGGCAGCGGACATGTGGACGGAATATCTGCCGTCGAAGTTGCGCGAGTTCGCCCCGCGCATCGAGCATGGGGAGGACTGCGACTATGTGGTCTTCGAAGGGAAGCGCAAGAAGGTCAATCTAATCGGGGCGCAAGCGGGGCGCCGGGGCTCCGATTTCAAGATGCACGGCCGGGTCGCTGACGCGCGTGCCGGCGGCTGGATGCCAAGGGCCCGGCTTGAGGATATGGATCAGGACGGGATCGATGCGGCAGTGCTGTTCGGTGGGGGGCCGCTCGGCACTTCGAATCCTGAACTCTACAGGGAAAGTTTCGGCGCATATAATCGATGGCTGGCGGACTTTTGCCAGCATGCGCCCAAGCGTTTCCTCGGGGTCGGCTATGTACCCACTCAGGACGTGGACGAAGCGGTCGAGATGATGCGGGATTGCGCCAAGCGCGGCTTGAAAGCGATCAATATCCCTGCCTTTCCGATGAGCAAGTTCTTCGAATTGAACGGCGCCACGTCGCAGGCCGCTGCCCTTACCGGCGACGTGAACGGCGAACGCAGCTATGCCGATCCGGAATTCGATCCGCTTTGGAAGACAGCCTGCGATCTCGGCCTGCCGATCACGATTCACCTCGGGAACCGCGTGGTACGGTTCAACCAGCCGAAATGGTTTCTGTCGGACTTGGTCATGTCCAAATTCGGCATGGCCGAGCCGATCTCGATCATGATCTACGGGGGCGTGTTCCAGCGATTCCCGGAGCTCAAGCTGGTCTCCGTGGAGAGTGGCGTCGGCTGGTTCGCATTCACCGCCAATTATATGGACGAGACCTGGCGCAAGCAGCGTTACTGGACGAACAGCCCGCTTGAGCATGAGCCGACCTATTTCTGGGAACGCAACATCTACGGGTCTTTCATCCATGATCGCCCCGGTATCCTGATGCGAAACTACCCAGGTGCTGGAAACATCATGTGGTCGTCGGACTATCCCCATTCGGAAACCAGTTTTCCCGAATCGCGGGAGACGATCGAGCGACTGTTCGAAGGCGTGCCGGAGGACGAAAAGAATATGATCATCGGTGGGCGTGCCAAGCAGCTCTACAATTTGTAGGACTGACGGCGCCACGCAGGTTGATCGGCGGTCATGTGCCCGCGGCCGGAGAGAGTGATGGTACAGCGCGCATCGGGCCGGCGGGTGGTGTTGCAACGCCTCCCTCCAGTGGCCTGGGCTCGGCGGGTCTTGCTGAGGAGGAATGTCGCGCGCCGGAGCTGAAGGGACGGCGAACTCGTCGTTCGCAGTCCGATTCCAGGGCTCAGTCAACATAGTCCCCGGCCCCGGCCTCGGCCGCATCGATGCGCAGGAGAGGCGGGCGATGAGCGGCCGCAGCAAGCCGTTCTCCGTTGCGTCTCGCCGGCATGGCTTCGCTCATCAATACCAACGCCATATCACAGGCCCTTAAGATGCGAATTGACAATATATCGGGCACGATGGAGGTTTGTTCTCAGGGCGTGTTTCACGGCTGCGGACGTGGGGGATGCCATCCTTCAACACGCAGCGGTGCCTGACACGGCATGCTTGGTGCCGGATTGAGGGCGGATAGTCTCGATTGGCAAACAACAGCATGCGGAGAGGAATGATGGTTTTCCCGACCACGGCCAAGGCCAGCGGCCATCAGGTTGCACGGTGGTCTATGCTGGCCTCCGTCACGGCCGTGATGTCAGATATTGCCCACACATTGTGGCAATGCGCCACTCCGCCAGATCCTCATATCGTGAGGTTCCAGCGGGCTACGGAAAGATGATGTCCATTTGTCAGGAGCCCGGACATGACCCGTTCTTCGCATCCTCACTATGACTGCGTGATCCGCGGCGGGACAGTCGCGGACGGAACCGGTGCACCGTTGCGGGAGGCGGATATTGGAATCAAATCGGGCCGGATCGAAGCGGTCGGCTGGGGGTTGCCGAGCGGCGCGGAGGAAGTCGACGCCCGGGGCCTTCTGGTAACGCCCGGCTTTGTCGACATCCACACTCATTATGATGGTCAGGTCACTTGGGAGGATACGCTGGCGCCTTCGTCGGATCATGGCGTGACGACCGTGTTGACGGGAAATTGCGGCGTGGGTTTCGCACCGTGCCGCCCGCAGGATCGCGAGGCCCTGGTCACGTTGATGGAGGGTGTCGAGGATCTTCCCGAGGTCGTGCTTTCCACCGGGCTGCCGTGGAGCTGGGACGATTTCGCCAGCTACATGGATTTTCTCGACACGCGGTCATTCAATATCAACGTCGCGGTTCAGGTGGGCCACGCGCCGGTGCGAGTCTGGGCCATGGGCGAGCGGGCGTTTGATCGTGAGCCTGCCACCGACGCGGAAAGCGCCGTGATGGCACGAACGGTGAAAGATGCGATCCGATCGGGTGCAATCGGTTTCTCCACCTCGCGTACTCTGAATCACAAGGGGAGCGACGGCCGGTTGACGCCTTCGTTTGCCGCGGCTGAGGCGGAGCTCACCGCCATCGCCCGCGCTGTGGGTGAGTGTGGCGCCGGCGTGTTGCAGCTCATATCCGACTTCGATGATCCGGAGCTGGAGATGGCGATGCTGGGCCGCGTATGTGAGGCAGGCGGCCGACCCATGTCGGTGTCCCTGCTGCAGCGCAATCGCACGCCGGACATGTGGCTGGACATATTGCAGTGGATCGAGAGGCTGAACGCCGGGGGAATGTCCGTTCTGGCGCAGGTTTCCGATCGCTTGATTGGGGCATTGATGGGGCTCGAGCTGAGTGAAAATCCACTTGCGCGCTCATCCGCCTATCGCGAGATCGCAGGGGTTCCGCTCGGCCTGCGCGTGAAGCTGCTCTCCGATTCGCGGCTGCGCAGTTCCATTCTGGCCGATTTGGAACCGCATCGGATCAGCTTCGATTTCGATCGGACATTTTCTCTCGGCAATCCGCCCAATTACGAGCCGGGGCCCGAAGCCTTCCTGAGCGCGCGCGCGAGTCGTCTGGGCATCGATCCGCTCGGGCTGCTTTACGATCTCCTGCTGGAGGACGACGGACAAGCTGTCATGGCCCGCTATAGCTCGAACTATGCCGGGGGATCGCTCGATGTCTGCGGCCGCATGTTGCGTCATCCCCATACCGTGATGGGGCTCGGCGACGGAGGCGCACACCTTGGTATTTTGTGCGATTCCAGTCAGCCGACCCATCTTCTGACCCATTGGGCGAGGGACCGAGACCGCGATAGACTTCCGATCGAGACCGCGGTCGCCAAGCTGAGCGGAGAGACGGCAGCCGCGATCGGGCTCACCGACCGCGGCGTGATCGCGCCAGGGTTGCGAGCGGACCTCAACGTCATCGACTTCGATCGTCTTGCGCTGGCGCCGCCAACCGTGACCTATGACCTGCCGGCAGGTGGCAGGCGGCTACGTCAGCGCGCTCACGGCTATGTTGCGACGATCGTGGGAGGCGAGATCATTTCACGCAATGGCGAGGATACGGGCGCCCGTCCTGGCCGCCTTGTGCGCGGGGAGGGCGCGCGCGCCATCCGGTGATTGTGAGAGGAAGCCGACAGGCCAGCTTTGTCTCTGGCGGTGAGATCGGCTGCCGTTTTTGCGGCCAATATGGGGAGAAGAGCCAGAAGATGGGTCACTATCGTGTTTCGCGGGTCGGGTTGCTGGCCGACGCGTGTTGGGCGGCTTTGCCTCGCAGGCGACCGGAGACAGTCAGGGAGGCGGTCACCGGAGATGGGACCGCCGGCCATGATGCCGAAGCCCGGCGACCATCGATGGAAGAACTGGAGCGCCGCGGAACGCTTTGCGCGCGGGTAGCGGCAATATGAGTGCCGCCAGCGAAGAGCGTAACGACAAGGCGTCGCCATATGCCTATTATGCCTTGGCTGTACTGACGCTGTCCGCGCTTTTGAATTATGCGGACCGGCACATCATCTCCATCCTCGCCGAGAGCATCAAGCGCGACCTCGGTCTTGCCGATCATCAGCTCGGCTTCCTGTACGGGACGGCCTTCGCCGCCTTCTTCGCGATGGTCGGCATTCCAATGGGCAGGATTTCGGACGCCGTATCGCGAACTTCGCTGATGGCGCTCGGGATGGCGCTCTGGTCTTCGATGACGGCGCTGTCGGGCTTCGCGGCGAACTTCGCGCAGTTGGCAGCTGCGCGCGTGTTCGTCGGTCTTGGTGAAGCAACGTCGAATCCCTGCAGCCATTCGCTCATTGCCCAATATTTCCCCAGCCGGCGACGCGCTCTGGCGATGGCCGTTTATTTGGCTGGCGTCATGCTCGGCTCCTCGGTTGCCCTTTGGATCGGTGGCATCATCTTGGAAGACTGGCCCACCTCTTGTCATGCTTTGGGCGCGTGCGGGATTTCGGGTTGGAGGGTGGGCTTCCTGGTCGCCGGTGTTCCTGGCCTCCTGGTCGCCTTGCTGATCTTCCTGCTCAAGGAGCCAGCGCGACCTGCGCTGCAGCGGCAACCCTTGGGAAGGCTGGTATTTCGCGAATTCTCCGCATCGCTGCCCCCTTTCTCATTCTTCGCGATCTGGAGCGAAGGCGGCGCCGCGGGGATGATCGCCCATCTCAAGCTGATCGTGATCACCATAGCCACGGCCAGCGCGCTGGGGTTCGCCACCGGCGATTGGCCGCAATGGATCGCGGTAGGCCTGGGGGGATATTCGATCGCGTCCTGGGTGCAGATACTGCGCTATCGCGATCCGGCGACCTTTGCACTCACGCTGGGATGCCCCGTCTATGTCAGGGCACTCGTCGGAGCCGCGCTGACAACGTGCATGAATGGCATATTGATGTTCTGGGCGGCACCCCACGCCATGCGAAACCTCGGCATGACGGCATCGGCGGCGGGCGTCGGTCTCGGAGCAGCCACGATGATCGGCGGGCTCATCGGGGTCATAGCCGGGGGTGCGATCGTGGACAGGTGGAAGCTGAGCGATCGTGGTGCTCCGATGTGGATGGCGCTTATTTCCGTAACTTTGCAGATTCCCGTGGCTATCGTCGCTTTCACAACCTCCGAGCCAGCTGTCTTTCTGTCCGCGTTCTTCCTGGTCGGCGTAGTGCAGCAGCTATATGGAGGTGGCATCGGGGCAATGGTGCAAGAACTGATGCTGCCACGCATGCGGGGCACGGGTTCGGCCTGCTTTTCTATGCTCATCCTAATAACGATGCTGGGGATGGGCCCTTATTGGAGCGGCAAGATCTCGTCTCTTACCGGCTCATTGAGCCTGGGCGTGCTCAGTGGCGTGGCGCTCGCGCCGATCGCCGCCATCTTCCTCTATACGGCGGGAAAGCGTCTCCGACATGAGAGCGAGGCTACCCGCCGCCAGCGCGCCGCCGAGGCCGGCGAAGGGCAATTCGAACTTGTACCGGCCGGTGCAGATCGGTAGCCCATTGCCGGATCAAGACGAAGGGAGGATGTCATGAAGATTTTGGGATGGGCGAGCTTGTTGAGCCTCCTCACCGCCGGAGCCGCTACACCTACTTTCGCGGAGCCGCCCGCGCCGCCCGCAGTCACTCATGGCGATCCGGGCTGCCTTCCCCGCGCCAGCGACGGGGGGAGCGAGCCTGATCGCGATGCGATCCGGGCCGCCGGCGTCAAGGTGGCCGATCAGATGATCAAGGGCCTGCTTGCGCCCCGCCCAGTTACACCGGATAGCCCGAATGTTACACCCGATATGGGCACCCTTGTGGTCGATGGCGCCTTTGGTGGCCTGTGGGCGCGCTGCGGTCTGACGAGGCGCGAACGCAGTCTTGTGACCTTGGGCATCCTCATGGCCCTGCGGGCCAGTGGGGAACTGGAGTATCATTTTCGAATAGCTCGGGCGAATGGCCTGGCCCCCCGAGAGATTGATGAAGCGATTTATCAGGCTGCGGGCTATGCCGGTTTTCCTGCCGCGGCCAACGCGCGCGAGGTTTATGCAAAGGTGGTCAAGCAAGACGCGTCACCGGATAAGAAATAGCAAGCGGCCGCATCTCCCGGTGGGTACATAGCAGGCGCTCGCATCGCGCCATCGGTTCAGCGATATGCGACTGGGCAGGCGACAGGAGTTGAAAAATACAAGCAATGGCTACGGTCGGCTCTCGAGGTCGAGCGACGGCCGAGGCCGAGCGGTGCAATCAAGTTGGTTTCCTGGCCATCCATGCGTGCGGCGAGCGACTTGGCGCCGAAATCCCCGGACGCGAAGCGCTCGGGCTGAGGCAGCGACAGCGCGATAGCAACCGCCGACCCCTGCCTTCCCCGATCGGAGGGGCAGCCACACAAAAGGGCCCGGGAAACTCCCGAGCCCTTCTGTGGTGCTGGTCGACTGACCGGCGAACCTCTTGGCGATAATGTCGCTTAGAAGTCCATGCCGCCCATGCCGCCCATGCCGCCCATGCCGCCGCCCATGGGCATGGCGGGCTTGTCTTCGGGCAGCTCGGCGATCGTCGCCTCGGTGGTGATGAGGAGACCGGCGACCGAAGCCGCGTCCTGCAGCGCGGTGCGGACGACCTTGGTCGGATCGATCACGCCGGCGGCGACGAGGTTCTCATACACGTCGGTCGAGGCGTTGAAGCCCTTGGTCTCGTCATTCTCGCGCAGCAGGTTGCCGGCGACGACCGCACCGTCATGGCCCGCATTCTGAGCGATCTGACGCAGCGGAGTGACAATCGCCTTGCGGATGATGTCGATACCGCGGGTCTGGTCGTCATTGACGCCCTTAAGGCCCTCGAGCGCCTTGGTGGCGTAGAGGAGAGCCGTGCCGCCGCCGGGGACGATACCCTCTTCGACAGCCGCGCGGGTCGCGTGCAGCGCGTCGTCGACGCGGTCCTTGCGCTCCTTCACCTCGACCTCGGTCGCGCCGCCGACCTTGATCACGGCGACGCCGCCCGCGAGCTTGGCGAGACGCTCCTGGAGCTTCTCCTTGTCATAGTCGCTGGTGGTGTTCTCGATCTGCTTGCGGATCGCTTCGACGCGACCCTTGATCGCGTCCGCAGCGCCCGCACCGTCGACGATCGTGGTGTTGTCCTTGTCGATCGAGACGCGCTTGGCGGTGCCCAGCATGTTGATCGTGACGTTCTCGAGCTTGATGCCGAGATCTTCGGAGATCATCTCGCCGTTGGTCAGGATCGCGATGTCCTCGAGCATCGCCTTGCGGCGGTCGCCGAAACCAGGCGCCTTGACGGCCGCAACCTTCAGGCCGCCGCGCAGCTTGTTGACGACCAGCGTCGCCAGGGCCTCGCCCTCGATGTCCTCGGCGATGATCAGGAGCGGACGACCGCTCTGGACCACGGCTTCGAGGATCGGCAGAATCGACTGCAGGTTCGACAGCTTCTTTTCGTGGATCAGGATATAGGGGTCGGTCAGCTCGACGACCATCTTCTCCGGATTTGTGATGAAGTAAGGCGACAGATAGCCGCGGTCGAACTGCATGCCCTCGACAACGTCGAGTTCGAAATCGAGGCCCTTGGCCTCCTCGACCGTGATCACGCCTTCCTTGCCGACCCGCTCCATCGCCTCGGCGATCTTCTCGCCGACGACGGTGTCGCCATTGGCCGAGATGATGCCGACCTGGGCGACCTCGTTATTGCCGGCCACCGGCTTGGAACGCGCCTTGAGATCGGCGACGACCTTGGTGACGGCGAGATCGATGCCGCGCTTCAGGTCCATCGGGTTCATGCCGGCGGCAACCGACTTCATGCCCTCGCGGACGATCGCCTGGGCGAGGACGGTCGCGGTGGTGGTGCCGTCGCCGGCGATGTCGTTGGTCTTCGAGGCGAC
>Ga0070671_100000353_pt1 | contig 31530 bp, 23 predicted proteins | sample KBSS73metaG_FD_65341 | JGI IMG/M metagenome (GOLD analysis project Ga0070671, IMG submission 65341) | Switchgrass rhizosphere microbial communities from Kellogg Biological Station, Michigan, USA - KBS S7-3 metaG | ecosystem: Host-associated > Plants > Roots > Rhizosphere > Soil ...
CTCTGGAAACCAATATCAATCAGGCAACCAAGGCTGACGACCCCCACGACGTTCGACTGGCGCTAGAGCTTCAGCAGGTTCTAGAAGAAGTTCGCGGACTTCTTCGCTAGCGCATCTGGAGGCGTTGTCGGTAATAACGCCCATTGCCCTTGGATACCCAAGCGCCGATTGGTGCGCTCGCGAAACGACAACGCGTACCTGCCTCTTCGCACATACTGCGTCCCACATGTGTGACCAGGAGGGGCAATGCACCCTGCACTCGCATCGCTGGAAGCTGACTTTGCGGCGCTCATCAGAGATCTGGACAACCTCGCCACTCTCCACGCCGACGAACCAGTGACGGTAGCGCGATTACACGCTGCCCGCCAAAAGGCTGCTCAGGCTCTGGAGCGCCTGAAGCACCACCGGCGACAGGGCTAGCGTCCCGGAAGGTACTTGCGGACAGAGCGTAGAGTCCGCTTTCCACCCAAAGCAGACATTAGGTCTTGGATGCTGGCGTCTGAGCGGGTTCAATTGGAGCAGAAGTTTATGAGATTCTGTGGTTTTTCCGATCAACGGAGGAACGCTGAGGCGTTTGTTTCGCTTTGTACCCTGGGTGAGTGAACCCCTAGGAGCTATGTATGAACCAGAACATCATCTCGGCAGTCTTTGACGATCGGTCGGGAGCTGAAGCAGCGGTCAACGAATTGCGAAGCGCAGGAGTAGAGACTGACAATCTCTCCGTTATCGGTCGGGATGAGGATCAAACTTCAGTTCGCGACGGGTCAGGTGAAGTTGTCGAAGGCAATGCCACGGGCGATGCAGTCAAAGGCGCGCTTGGCGGTGCCGGGATTGGGGCGCTGCTCGGAGTCGCTGCACTGGCCATTCCAGGCGTCGGCCCTCTTGTTGCAGCAGGCGCAATCGCAAGTTCCGCAATTCCTGGAGCCGCTGCAATCGGCGCCGGCGCCGGAGCACTTGCCGGTGGTTTGACCGGACTTCTCAAGGATCACGGTGTTAGCGACGACGACGCGGGATACTATGAGAGCCGGATCAATGATGGCGGCATTTTCGTTTCGGTCGATGCGAGCAACGGGAATATCTCGGCGGAGAGTGCGCGAGAGATCTTGACTCGCAACGGCGGTCATAGCGCCACTCAACCGCGCATGGCGACGACGTACTAACGGGTCTGGGGGAGCGTTTCTACTGCAGCGCTCCCCTATTCGCGAGCCACGTTACGACCAGAATCGAGGATGCGCTACGCGCCGCCGGCTTGATGATTTGACCGCTGGCCTCCCGAAAATGTCAGCTTTCAACCCACTGCGCACATTGCATTGTAGGAACGCGGGTGACATGCGCGCTGACGATGCAGAACTGCTCCCGGCCGTCTGACTTCTCGATCGTGAGTTCGACGCCACGCTCCGGTCGCAAAAACCTCGTCGTCACTGCGAACATTGGGAACATTCGCGGTGCCTGACCCGACCATGAGCCGCTGGAAAGCTTCCGACGGTGTCGAGCTAGCCTATCACGAACTTGGCGAGGGCAGGCCTGTCGTCCTGCTGCACGGCCTGTTCTCCGATGCGCAGATGAATTGGATCAAGTTCGGCCATGCCGAGCGGATCGCGCGTGAAGGCTTTCGCGTGATCATGCCGGACCTGCGGGCGCACGGGCAAAGCGCGCGGCCGCATGGCCAGCAATTCTATCCGAAAGGAGTCCTCGCCAGGGACTTGCGCGAGCTTGTCGATCATTTGAACCTGGATGAGTTCGACCTGGGCGGGTTCTCGCTCGGCGCCCGGACAACCGTTGAAGGGGTTGGCGAGGGCCTCCGGCCGCGCCGCGCCATCCTCGGAGGTGCGGGGCTCGAAGGACTACGCAACTGGGAGCGGCGGAAGACCTTCTTTGTCGATGCCATCGCCATGTTCGACAATGTCCAGCGCGGAGACCCGCACTGGCTCTCGATCCAGTTTATGAAAAGCCAAAAGGTGGATCGTGTCGCCGCAGGGCAGCTCCTCGAAAGTTTTGAGGACGCGTTCATAGGCTGGCTCGATGCCTTCACCATGCCGACTTTGGTGGTCTGCGGCAGCGAGGACGACGACAATGGCTCGGCGGAAGAGCTAGCCAACGTGCTCCCCAACGCGGTCTTCCGCGAGGTTCCGGGAACGCACATGAGCTCGGTCACAAAGCCGGAGTTCGGTGAGGCTATCGCCGCCTTTCTTGCTTCCTGACGACGCCAGCGGACCGCTTGCAGAACATGGCTGGGAGCGGGTTCACCCGGGCTCTTCAGTTGCGGAAACATAGAAGGGGGAGAGAATGAGGATCGTATCGTCTGTATCGCTGGCAGCGCTTGCGCTCACCGCCTGCGCCGCAGCGCCTGCTTCGGAGACCTCCGCCGTTGCTCCGGTACCTGAGCCCGTCAGCGAGCCCGCTTTGACCCCGGAGGCCGCTCGCGCTTTCGTGGCGGCAGCCGAGAAGGATCTGTTCGAGACCACACTCATCCAGTCGCGCGCAGACTGGGTGAACAATACCTACGTGACAGACGACAGCGATGCAGTCGCAGCCTATTTCGGGACCATCAGCACCGAAAAGGGCGTGAAATACGCCAAAGAGGCCGCGCGCTTCGCGACGGTGCCGGGCCTCGACTTCGATACCAAGCGCAAGCTCGACCTCTTGCGCGGATCACTGACCCTGGCTGCCCCGGAAACCGAAGGCGCCGCTGCGGAACTCAGCACCCTCTCGACGGGCCTCCAGTCGATGTATGCGAAGGGCCGCGCCACGCATGATGGCAAGACCATCACTGGTGACGACGCCGAAGCGCTGATGGGCTCGGTTCGCGACCCCAAGCAGCTCGCCGAGCTTTGGAAAAGCTGGCACGAAATGACGGGTCGACCGATGCGGCGCGACTATCAGCGTATGGCGGAGATCGCGAATGTCGGAGCCAAGGAGCTTGGCTACGCGGACACCGGCGCAATGTGGCGCTCGCGGTTCGATATGAGCCCGAAGGAATTCGAGGCGATGTACGATCGCCTTCTCGGCGAGCTGAACCCGCTTTACGTCCAACTGCATTGCTACACGCGCACGAAGCTAAATCAGAAGTACGGCGCGGCCGTTCAGCCGGCGACCGGTCCGATCCGCGCCGATCTTCTCGGCAATATGTGGGCGCAGGAATGGGGCAACATCTACGACATCGTGGCGCCAAAGGGCGCCGGCGACATCGGCTACAATCTCTCGGACCTGTTGGTCTCGAAGAAGTATGATCCGGTAAAGATGGTTCGGGCAGGCGAGAGTTTCTACAGCTCGATCGGGTTCCAGCCGCTTCCCGAAACCTTCTACCAGCGCTCCCAGTTCGTGCGCCCACGCGACCGCGACGTCGTCTGTCACGCTTCAGCATGGGACGTCGATTACAAGAACGATCTTCGCATCAAGATGTGCATCAAGCCCGTGGCGGACGATTTTGTCACGATCCACCATGAGCTTGGACACAATTACTATCAGCGGGCCTACAACCAGCTGCCCTATCTCTATCAGGATAGCGCCAACGACGGCTTCCACGAGGCGATTGGTGACTTCATCGCTCTGTCGGTCACGCCGGAATATCTGGTGCAGATCGGCCTGCTGGACAGGAGCAAGATCCCGTCCGCCGACAAGGACATCGGGCTGCTTCTTCGGCAGGCGATGGACAAGGTTGCCTTCATGCCCTTCGGCTACGTCGTCGATAAATGGCGCTGGGGCGTTTTCGACGGTTCGATCTCGCCGGCAAACTACAATCAGGCGTGGGTCGATCTGAAGCAGAAGTATCAGGGCGTCGTTCCGCCGGTCGCCCGTTCGGAAGCGGACTTCGATCCGGGTGCCAAATTTCACGTGCCCGGCAACACGACGTACGAGCGCTATTTCCTCGCCCGCGTCCTCCAGTTCCAATTCTACAAGGCTGCCTGCGATATGGCGGGGTGGAAAGGGCCGCTGCATCGCTGCAGCTTCTACGGCAACAAGGAGGTCGGCCGCCGGCTGAACGCCATGCTGTCCCAGGGCAAGTCGCGGCCCTGGCCGGAAGCGCTTGAGGCCTTCACGGGCACCCGCGACATCTCGGGCAAGCCGATGCTCGAATATTTCGCTCCACTTCAGGCCTGGCTTGAGGAGCAGAACCGCGGACAGCAGTGCGGTTGGTGATAAAAGGGGCGCCTCGCGGCGCCCCTTCGGTTGATTGAGACGAACGGACCTACAGGTTGTCGGTCCCGCTATTGCTGCTGCGTGTGGCGGTCGGACGCGAGCCGGTGGAGCGCGACGTCCGGGAAGACGTGCTGCCGGTCGCTGCACCCGAGGGTGAGCTGTCCGCCGTCTCGAAATCGCCATCCGCGCTCGACGAACGCATGTTCTCGGTCCAGTCGCTGATCTGACTGCTAAGATTGCTCATCTGCTCGCTGAGCGCGTTGCGCTTCGACCAGAGGAACACGCCGGCGCCGACCGACGCTGCGGCCACTGCGGCAGCAGCAATCGGACGCTCCTTGACCGTGTTCATCCAGTCGTTGCTATACTGGTTCCGGCCCGACGGATTGTTGTTGCGGCCGCGGTTGTTATTTCTTGCCATCCTTATGGTCCTCCTCGTTTTCGTTGAGTTTTCAACGCGCTGGACCGAGCCATGTTTCGGTCCAGCGGTGAGGAGAGACAGTGGAGCGACGGACGCCGCCTAGAGCTGTTCGAGCAAGGTCTCCGCGCTCGACGCGCGATATTCGCCTGGCGCTTCGACATTCAGCTGCTCGACGACGCCATCGTTGATCAGCATCGAATAGCGCTGCGATCGCTTGCCCATCCCGAACTTGCTTGCATCCATCCCGAGACCAACTGAATCGGCGAATGCGCCGTTGCCGTCGGCTATCATCGTTATGTCCTTTGAGCCGTCACGCTCGCCCCAGGCGGACATGACGAACGGGTCGTTGACTGAGATGCAGGCGATCTCATCCACGCCCTTGCCCTTCAGTTCCGCCGCCCGCTCGACGTAAGATGGAAGATGACGCGCGGAACAGGTTGGGGTGAACGCGCCAGGCACTGCGAACAATGCGACGCGCTTACCTTTGAAGTATTCGCTGCTGGTCGTCTGCTGTGGCCCGTCGGGACCCGCAATTGTGAGAGGAGCGTCCGGAATTCGGTCGCCAACTTGAACGGTCATGATGGGTCTCCTTGGGGCTTGGGTTCGAAGCCCCTACAGCCGCGATGGGTTGCTGCTCAAGGCTTGCGACAACGCTTCGTGCGGCTCAGAGTCTCCCGAATGGATGAGCCGCGTTTCCTGTCGGGCAAGCTGCTCCTGGCTATGCCGGGCATGGCCGATCCACGTTTCGAGCGTGCGGTCATTGCGCTCTGCGTTCATGATGAGAACGGCGCGGTCGGGATCGGGATCGGCCAAAAGCGGGCAGGAATGCGCTTCCGTGCTCTGCTCCAACAGCTTGAAATCGATCCCGGTGAGGCGCCGGATTATGCCGTCCACCACGGCGGGCCGGTGGAGCCGGGCCGAGGATTCATCCTGCATTCGACGGACTGGGGCGGACAGGATACGCTTCAGGTGAACGGCCCTGACGGCACGACCTTTGCCATGACCGGCACGATCGACGTTTTGAAGGCGATCGCCGAGGGCCGGGGCCCAGCGCGCTGGATCGCCGCTCTGGGTTATGCCGGATGGGGTGATGGACAGCTCGACGAGGAAATGACTCGGCACGGGTGGTTCGCGACCGATTTCAGCGACAAGATCCTGTTCGACACTCCGACGGACGAGCGGTGGGCCGCCGCGTTCAAGGCCGAAGGCGTCGATCCGCGGCTCTTATCGAGCCAGACAGGCGCAGCTTAATCGACATATAAAGAATTCTTTATATTTGCCTTCGGACGCGTCAGCCGCTAGGGGCAGCGCCGAGCGCAGGATAGCGCACCAGCACAAGATAACCGGAGAACTTGACGTGGCGACCCAGGCTGAAACCCGTTTCAACGATTATGTCGTGAAGGACCTCGGCCTCGCCGATTTCGGCCGCAAGGAGATCGAGATCGCCGAGACCGAGATGCCAGGACTCATGGCGCTCCGAGAGGAATATGGCGCTTCTCAGCCGCTCAAGGGCGCTCGGATCACGGGCTCGCTTCACATGACGATTCAGACCGCGGTCCTGATCGAAACCCTCATTCACCTCGGCGCGGAGATCCGCTGGGCCAGCTGCAACATCTTCTCGACGCAGGATCATGCGGCAGCGGCAATCGCAGCGCGCAACATTCCCGTCTTCGCAGTGAAAGGTGAGACCCTTGAGGAATATTGGCAGTACGTCGAGCGCATCTTCGACTGGGGTCATGACACGACCTGCAACATGATCCTCGACGACGGCGGGGACGCAACGATGTTCGCGCTCTGGGGCTATCGCGTAGAGCAGGGAGAAGAGTTGTTCACGCCGTCGAATGAGGAAGAAGAGATTTTCGCTGCGACGCTGAAGCGCTTCCTCGCGGAGCGCCCGGGCTATCTCACCAAGACCGTCCAGACCATCAAGGGGGTTTCGGAGGAGACGACAACCGGTGTGCACCGGCTTTACGACCTCGCCAAGAAGGGCAAGCTCCCGTTCCCGGCGATCAACGTCAACGACAGCGTCACGAAGTCGAAGTTCGACAATCTGTACGGGTGCAAGGAGTCGCTCGTCGACGCCATCCGCCGCGCGACCGACGTCATGCTGGCCGGCAAGGTCGCCTGCGTCGCCGGCTTCGGCGACGTCGGTAAGGGCTCGGCCGCCTCGCTTCGCAACGGCGGCGCCCGCGTTATCGTGACGGAGGTCGACCCGATCTGCGCGCTGCAGGCCGCGATGGAAGGCTATGAGGTCGTCACGATGGAGGAAGCTGCTCCGCGCGCCGACATCTTCGTCACGGCGACCGGCAACATGGACGTCATCACGCTCGATCACATGCGGGCGATGAAGAACATGGCGATCGTGTCGAACATTGGCCATTTCGACAGCGAGATTCAGATCGGTGCACTTGCCAACTTTAAGTGGACCGAGATCAAACCGCAGGTCGACGAAGTCGAATTCCCGGACGGGAAGAAGATCATCGTCCTGTCAAAGGGCCGCCTGGTGAACCTCGGCAATGCCACGGGCCACCCGAGCTTCGTGATGAGCTCAAGCTTCACCAATCAGGTTCTCGCGCAGATCGAGCTTTGGACCAAGTCGGATCAGTACAAGAACGACGTCTACGTTCTTCCTAAGCATCTGGACGAGAAGGTCGCTAGGCTGCACCTCGGCAAGCTGGGCGTTCACCTGACCGAGCTCTCGGAGAAGCAGGCCACTTATATCGGCGTGTCGAAGGAAGGGCCGTTCAAGCCCGACCACTATCGCTACTGACCTGTCGCTCAGGCTTGGACCGGGACCACGTCGAATGCGACCGTGAGCCGTTCGCCACCTGCGAACGGCCGGGTCCCGTGGAAAAGAAAGCTTGGAAAGAGAACGAGCCGGCCGGGCAGGGGCTGAAAGGTCTCAAGCGGCGGGATGTCCAGGCCTAGCTCGGGCGGCGGCCGGCCGATCTCGAGCCAACCGGGCTTTTCGATATCGTCTGCCAGCGTGTCGGGGACGCATATGTAACAGGCCGAACTGAGAATTCCGCCCGGATGGAAATGAGCGGCGTGATGGCCGCTGTCCGTGAACCGGATCGACCAGCTGGGGCCGAAGGCCATGCCGGCTTCGCGGTACCTCAGTACAGGGTGATTCTGGTCCGACGGCGGCAGATCGATGACAAAGTCTTTGATTGCCGCAGTGAGAGCATTGACCAGCAATGCGATTTCCGGCTCGGTTCGTCCGAACAATTGTCCGGGCGTCTGCGTGCCGCCTCTCACTGACTGGCCTATGGGTTGAGCGCTGGCTTGATGAAGCGCCCTTAGCGTCACTGCAATTTCGCCCAATTGTTGATTAGTGAGGTTCAGGGTTTTCGCCCCGTACATTTTAGGTTCGCCGACGAGCCAGGAATGACGCCGGTCCTCGGTCATGCGCCAAGCCAATTCCAGAAGTGACCAGGCTTCGAGATTTCCGGCTTGAAGGGAAACGACCTCTTCAAGAAAACGTGCGGCTTTCGCCGGATCTCCGCGCTGTAGACGGTTCAGGCCGCGCGCGAGTTGCGCGTCGGGATGATCATCCTGTTCCTCAAGAAGCTTGCTCGCGCGATCGATTTGACCGGCGTGGGCGGCGATTCCGATTTCGAGCATCCTGAAATCGCGATCGTTCTCCAGGAACGTCCGGTTCGCATCCATGGATTCGAGCGCATCGCTCAGCCGGCCCGATCTCGACAGTACGTTCCAATAGGACATTAGAAGCTGCTTGTTCGGCGGCTGACCTGACATTGCCGAGCGATATCGATCTACGAAGTCGTCACCTGCTCCAGCTTCCGCCTGGAGCCCGGCCATCAGTTCAAGCGCTCCGATGTCTCTCGGGTGGCGATCGAGATACGCGTCGAGCAGAGGGCTCGCGGAAATACCGAGGTTTGCCACCGCGGTTGCAATCATCCGAAGTTGCAGTTGGGGGTTGTTCTCATGGAACGCGAGCGCACGGGCGCAATGTTCAGCGGCATTGTCATCCCGCAGCTGAATCGCGATCCGCGCGCGACCTTCGGCACAGGATTGGGATGCGTCGTTCAGCCTTAGCGCCGCTTCGAACGCAGCTGCTGCATTGACCAGGTCTCGTTCGCTCTCGAGCTTCAGCGCATGGCGTTCAAGCTCGGCAAAGGTCATGCTGTCGTTCATGTTCGTGGACCGAACGGTTTCTGCCGGATCCAGCGGCTCGCCAAAAGCTTTTCGCCCGACGTGACTGGAAGCCCGGCATGCAGAGACTCCGGGTCAGGGCGACCATCGTCAGTCGCGTTGCGGAAGAGCAAGGCGTCTCCGACATCGCCCTTAAAGGCCAGGCTGGAATGGAGGAATTTGGTCTCGCCGCCCTCGTATCCTTCATTGAGATATACGAGCGCTGTCATGACGCGCTGGTTGTCCTCCCCCGGCAAACCATCATGATGCGGCCGGTATTCCTGCCCCGGTCGATAGCGCAGGACCTGGAGCGGCTCGCCGCATTCCACGCCTAGGCCCGACGCCGCCGCCAATCGGCGATTGATGGCGTGGATGAAGGGTGACTCCTGGATCCAAGGGAAGCCCATGGCGTCCGAAGTTCGAACCGGGTTCTTCAACGTCTGGCCTGTCTTCGAATCTACGACCGTCGACGGCGCCATTCTGGGTGCTGCTCTCGCGATGAGGTAAGCGCATTCCTGCGGACTTAGCAGGCCGCGAAAGACGCGAACTTCGGGCCGGTGACTTAAAGTTTCGGTCTCCGGTGTCGCTACGGTGTTGCCGCACTCGTCGAGGTGCATCCCGGTCAAGATCGTGAGTTCTTCTGCTGCAGCGCGATCGGTGGCGGCCAGAGCAGCGAGCAGGCGCATGGCTTCGGGCCAATCCTGTGCGCCGCCCGTTCCGTTGGCGAGAAGTGAGAGGTAGATGTAGCGCGCCTGTGCGTCACCCAACTCCGCCGCTCGTCCGAAGTAGGCGCGGGTGCGGGTCAGGTCGCGCTCTACCGGGGACCCGGACAGATACCACAGGGCCAGTTCGATGAAGGAGGCGGCCGATCCTTCTTGTCCTTGCGCTTCGAGCGTCGCGACTGCCTCGGCTACCCGGCCTTTGCGAGCGAGGTCGCGTGCCGCTTCGACGTTTTTCATGTCTTTGGATTGCCGCTCCAAAGGGGGTTTTCGCAATAAAAAAAGGGCCGGGGAGTGATCCCCGGCCCAGGAGTTGGTCGATCGTCTGAAGTCTTAGAACTTCGCGACGAAGCCTGCGTAGTAGAAACGACCACGGTTGTCATAGATCGCACCACCGCCGCTGGCGAAGGTGGTCGGCGCAATAAGCTGACCGTTAGTGCCGTTGATGCCGGTGAGGCCCAAAGGCGGCTTCGTGTTGAACAGGTTATCGACGCCCACGTAGAAGTTGTACCTCGGAGTGACGTCGACGCCGATACGCGCGTCATTATACCAGCGGCTCGGGTACCACGGACTTGCGGTCTGATCCGGGTTGTTCGCATCACGGCCCTGGAATTCGAAATAGTCTTCGTATTCCGTCAGGACCATCTTGCCGATGAACCGCGTCTGCCAACCGAAGGTGAAGCGACCTGTCTGAAGGCTGGCGTTCAGGTTGAACGCGTCCTTCGGATCGCCGAGCTCGCCGAGCTGACGGTCCCCGAAGCTGGGATCGTCAGGCGACAGGAAGTTCGTACGCTCCAGGACGTGCGTCCAGGTCAGGCGTCCATCGAACCGGCCGACGTTCGCAATGTTGTGGCGGTAGGCAATTTCCGTGTCGATGCCGCGGGCCTTGAGCTTCGCGTAGTTCACCGGAGCTGCCAAAAGGCTGCCCTCGATGATACGGCCCGGGATTTCACCTTTAGGACCGCCGTTCGGACCCGCACGCTGGAAGAGATCGCAGAACGGGCTTCCGGCCGGCAGGTCGTAGCACAGGTTTACCACTGCCTGGGCAGGGACGAACTGGATGACGTTGTTGACCTTGATATTGTAGTAATCGACGCTGAGCGAGAAGCCGGGGAGGAAGCGCGGCGTTGCTACGCCACCGAGCGTCCAGCTGTCCGAATCCTCGGCCTGCAAATCGGTGTTGCCGCCTGAGCGATACTCAAGCGATTCCTGGTAGACATAATTGAAGGCGGCCGGGACTGCGGTGGCGCAGTTCGTGACGCGGTTCGACGTACCGTCGTTGATGTTGCCCGACGAGCAGGGATCGGTGAAGTTCGGTGCGAAATTCTGGCCCGGGTCGGTGAACAGCTCGACCTGGTTCGGTGCACGAACCGAGTGCGCATAGTTGCCGCGGAAGCGAATGTCCGGGATCGGAGCCCATTCGACGCTGCCGTTGTAAGCCCAGACCGTTCCTGCACTGCCGAGGCTGTAGTCGGAGACGCGAGCAGCGCCGCTGACTTCGAGCGTATTGGCCCCCGGGACATCCTTCAGGATCGGAATACGGATTTCGCCGAAGGCTTCCTTCACCTTCTGCTTCGGCGGATCCAGATCCGGGATCGCGTTGTAGAACGTATAGCCAGAGTTAACGAGAGGATCCTGGCGATAAAGGACGTCGTCGGTCCGATACTCGGCGCCAATCACGAAGCCGATCGGTCCGCCCGGCAGGTTCAGGAACTGGCTGGTATCGCCGGAAACGAAACCCAGCGCGTCGAACTGTTCCGTCTTACCCGTCGCGACGGTGTCCGCGAGGACATAGTCGCGGCCGGCCTGAGTAAATTGGCCGCCCATGATGTTGATCGGAACGCAGCTTGCGACGTCCTGCTGGAAGGTCGCCGAGTTGGCTTCGTTGCCGAAATCGACGTAGCCGATGGCAGCATTCGGATCGACCTGCGAGCGGCAGACGATGTTGCCGTTCGCGGTTCCGGTGGTGGCGAGCCCTTCGTCGACAGCATCAACCGCGAGCAGGTAACGCTGCACGTTCAGGTTACCCCCGATTTCCGTGCGTTCCTTCAGGCGGCCGTAGTCAAGGGAGAACTCGTAGTTCCAGTCGTCGTTGAAGTCGCCGCGGACACCGCCGACGATGCGGAAGGTCTTGCGGCTGGCGTCTTCCGTGCGAGGTCCGAGGCCTGCGAGGTTCTCGCGAACCTGGAAGCGGGTAGTCGAGTCGGTCGCCAATCCGGCCAGCGTGCGCTGATCGGTAATCAACTGGCGCGCCTGGGCGGTCAGGAACGGGTTGTCGATGCTTATCAGCTCGCGGTTGTAGGTGTTCGCACCTGCAAACGGGATGTCGTTGGCCGGATCAGAGGCGAAGAACGCCGGATCGCCCAACGTCGTACCCTGGGTGAACGCCGGACCGGAAGAACCCGTACCGAACGTATCCGTACGCGAATACTTCGCTTCAACGAACGGCTTCAGCGCATCCGACACGTCGTAGTGCGCGAGAAGGTTGATGTTGTAGCGGTCGAGCTTCGGGCTCAGCTGATACTGCTTGCCCGTGCGGAAGCTCTCGCCGTTGCCGCCGAGGAACGGGCCGTTGCCGGCGCCGAAGCGGGTGCCGGTCTGCGGAATGAGATCGCCTTCTGGCGTGAAGAGGAAGTTGCAGGTGTATCCGCGCGTTGAAGCTGGGGCGCCCACGTCTTCGTTCGTGCCGCAATTGTACGCGTTGCCGCCGCCGCCGAAGCGCGTGATACCCGTGTTGTTCAAGCTGCCCGACCTGATATCGTTGACGAACACGTAGTCCGGCACGCCATCATCCCCGTTCGGATCGGTCGAGACCTGAACGAAGCCGTTATTATGGAGCAAGTGCGGGCGCGCCGAAGCGAAATAATCGTTCTGATGCGCATATTCGACGTTCAGAGCGACGTTGCCGCGACCATCGGCGAAGTTGTGACCAGCGAGACCGCTGATGAAGTAGGAGCCGGCGTCCTCGTAACGGCTGACGCCGCCCTGGCCGCGAACCTGGAAGCCCTCGTAGTCGTCCTTCAGGATGAAGTTGACGACGCCCGCGATGGCGTCCGAACCGTAAACGGCCGAGTTACCGCCCGTCACCACGTCCACGCGCTCGATCAGGTCGGTCGGGAAGGTGTTGACGTCCGGAGTGACGCCCGAGCTCAGGACGTCGCCACCGACGTGACGGCGTCCGTTCTGCAGGACGAGCGTGCGAACCGTGCCGAGACCGCGAAGGTCGAGCAGGTTGAGGCCGGCCGTGCCGAGGAAGCGCGTGGAGTTCGCCTGGCTGAAGGTGCTGCGAAGAGCCGGAAGGTCGTTGAGCGTGTCGCCCACCGAGACGTTGCCGGTCTCGAAGAATTCCTCACCGCTCACCGACGTGACGGGGAGAGGCGATTCCAGGTTCGGGCGGCGGATGCGCGAACCGGTCACGACGATCGCTTGGTCGGACGTCGCGTTCTGACCCGATTCGACTTCCTGCTCGGAAGTCAGGGTCTCAGGCGGATTTTGCGCCTGCTCCTGTTGCGTCTCCTGCGCGAACGCAGTGCCAGTAAATGCGAAAGATAGGCTGACTGCAGCCGAACCAAGCGCAGTCGCCTGCAAGAGCTTCCTCTTGTTCATTGTGTACGTTTCCCCAAGCTATGAACCGAACGTGGGGCCTCTCATCGCTGACATTACAGAATTTTCAATTGCAACCGGCAGGTTGGCTCTCGTTTCGCAAGCGCTGTTACATTAATGACACATTCACTTGCGGCGCTCCCGTCACGGCGCATTTTCGGTGAGGCTTGCGGCAATCGTCGCAGACGGTTCTATAGTCTGCGAAACGCGAGCGATGGGGTGTGAATGGGAGGGCTGGGGGGCTCATCATTGGTAGTCTTGGGGATAGCGGGCCTGTGGCTCGCGATCGCAGCGGCCTTGCTTGCGGTTGCCGTTCGGAGAATGCGGGATGCCCGCCGGCTTGTCGTCTCTGCGCAATCCTTGGCCTCCCTCCTGGAGGTCGCGCCCGCCCGTCCGTTGCTGGTGCTGCCCGACGGATCCCTCGACATCGACGGCCGTCTTTCGCGCGAGCTGGGCTTCCTGGACCTGCCGCGCTCATGGACCGACCTGGCCGGCGACGAAGTCGGGCTCTTGCGCGACCACGTCGATATGCTTCGGGAGGCCGTCGAGGGCGCGGCGCTTTCCGGATCGACGGTCCAATTGCAGGTCAAGGCGACGGAATCGGATCGTGTATTCGATGTACGCGGCGGTCCTGCGCCTCCATCAGAAGGCGCTGGCGCGATGCTCCTCTGGCTGTCCGATACGAGCGATTCCGAAGCTGAGCGGGCAGATCTCGCGCTTCGTATCAGGCAAAACGAAGCGGCCCTGGATTCGCTGACTCAGTTGATCGAGGCGGCGCCCTTTCCAATGTGGTATCGCGGTCCCGACCTGAGCCTCGGGCTCGTCAACAACGCTTTCGTGAACGCTGTTGAGGCGCGCGACGCCTCAGACGTCATTGCCCGCTCGACTGAACTTATCGATGCGACCGGGCCCGGCAGCGCACGTGCCTCTGCGGAGGCTGCGCTCGAGGGCGGAAAGCCGATCGCGCAGATGCAGCCGGCGACCGTTCGGGGCGAGCGCCGCATGATGCACATCGTCAACGTGCCGCTGCCGACGGGAGCAGTCGCCGGCTTCGCAATCGATGTTCAGGAACTGGAAGACGCGCGCGTCGAGCTTGAGCGCCACATTCAATCGCAGCGGGATCTTGCGGACCGAATGACCGCCGGCACGATCCAATTCGATGCCGATCACGCCGTAAGCTTTTTCAATCAGCCGTTTGCGGTGATGACCCAGATCGACCCCGAATGGCTTGCGGAGCGTCCGGAGTTCGACCGGGTGCTCGAGAGGATGCGTGAGAAGAATCGTCTTCCGGAAGTGCGTGACTTCCCGGTCTGGAAAGCTGACCGACGGGCGTGGTTCACAAGTACGCAGGAGGTGATCGAGGAGGACTGGATCCTGGCGGACGGCGATCACTTGAGGGTCGTGGCCCAGGCGCTGCCCGACGGCGGGCTTCGCATGTTCCTTGAAGACCGGACTGAGCAGGTACGCCTCGCTTCCGCACGTGACACTTTGCTTCGGGTTAGAGCGGCCACTTTCGACAATCTGTTCGAGGCAATCAGCGTCTTCGCGAGCGATGGGCGGCTCTATCTTTGGAACCGGCGCTTCCGCGACGTCTGGGATCTGGAGGAGGAGCGGCTTACGGAGCATCCGCGGGTCGACGAGTTGATCCCAGCCATGGCGCGTAAGCTCGTCAATCCAACCGCGGCGGCACAGATCCGCGAGATGGTTCGACAGACTACGAACGAGCGGCAATCTTCCAGCGGACGCATCTCCCTGACCGACGGACGTCACTTCGAGTTCGCTGCAGTTCCGCTCCCTGATGGCAATGCGCTTTTCACGATGGTGGACGTCACGGATTCGACCCGCATCCAGGGAGCTCTTCGTGAGCGCGCCGAAGCATTGGAAGAAGCCGATCGCGTGAAGACGGATTTCGTCGCGAACATGAGCTACGAGCTGCGCACTCCGCTGACGTCGATCGGCGGCTTCGCCGAAATGCTTGCGGGCGGCTATGCGGGTAAACTCACGCCATCGGCAACCGACTACATCGATGCGATACTCGAGGCGGTGTCGCGACTGTCCAAGCTCATCGACGACGTTCTTGATCTTACGCAGGGCGACACACGAGGCGTTGTCCTGGAGCGCGAGCGGGTCGACATTGCGGGCTTGTGCCGAATGGCGGTCGAAGGCGTTCAACCCCGCGCAGGTGAAAAGAACCAAAAGGTAGAATTGGACATCAGTCCCGACGCAGGCTTTGCCTTCGCCGACGGGCGGCGGCTACGCGAATCCGTAGAACATGTTCTCGACAATGCCGTTGCATATACCGACCGGCGCGGACGAATTCGGCTCGAAGCTGGCGGCGACGAGACGAACGTCATGATCCGCGTGACCGACAATGGCGTCGGGATTGCCAAGGAAGACCTGCCGCGTGTGTTCAAACGCTTCGATCGCATCGACGAAGCCGGCATCCGCGGTGAAGCGGCGCTTGGCTTGGGGTTGCCGCTGACACGTCAGTTCATCGAAGCGCATGGTGGGACCATCGAACTTGAATCGAAGAAGGGTAAGGGCACAACCGTGACCCTCACCATCCCGCGCGATTCCAAATGATCCTGGAAGACGAGCAGGCAACGGCTGCGCTCGGAGCCAAGATAGCGGCCGCCTTGCAGCCGGGCGATGTCATCAAGCTTTCGGGGCCATTGGGAGTAGGGAAGACGGCCCTTGTGCGCGCGGTCCTGGAACGCCTCGGTCATGAAGGTGAGGTTCCCAGTCCGAGCTTTGCCATCGTGCAGCCGTATGAAGATTTGAATCCGCCGGTTTGGCACGTCGACTTGTTTCGCATCGAGGACAGCTCGGAACTGGCAGAGCTGGGTCTCGAAGCAGCCGACGAAGGCGTGCTGATGGTCGAGTGGCCGGAAAGAGCCGGGGCTTCGGCCTGGCCGCAAGCGCTTGAGCTTACCTTGGAATTCGCGGAGGACGGCGCGCGACGCTTGACAGCCGCAGTTCCGGCTTCATGGCAATCGCGATGGTCTCCAGCATGATTCCGCCTTCGACGGCACCCGAGTTTCTCGCCTCCTGCGGATGGCAGGGTGCGGAAATCAGCCCGCTTGCGGGCGATGCATCGTTCCGGCGCTACTTCCGAGTCCAGCACGGCGACAGGTCGGCGGTGCTGATGGATGCGCCGCCTCCGCACGAAGACCCCAGGCCCTTCATCGCCGTTGCCGAATGGCTCATTGGCCGCGGTCTGAGCGCGCCCGAGATCCTCGCCCGAGACCTCGACAAGGGGCTTTTACTGCTGGGCGACTTTGGCAGTCGCAGGCTTCGCGAATATCTCGACGAAGATCCGGCGCGCGAGTTCGAGCTTTACGAGCTTGCGACCGACGTTCTGATCCATCTGCACCAGCATGCACCAATGGAGGGACTCCCGAAGCACGGCCTCGAACAGTGGCTCGAGGAATTGAAGCTGTTCACACAATGGTATTGTCCGGCAGTCGGATTGTCGGTCGACGAAGTCGCCTACCAAGCGGCGTGGACGAAGGTGCTCGAACCCGTCGCAAACGATGACTTGGGGCCGGTCACGGTGCTCCGCGACTATCACGCAGAGAATGTGATGCTGGTCGAAGGCCGTCAGGGCGTAGCGCATTTCGGACTGCTCGATTTTCAGGACGCTCTTTCCGGACATCCTGCCTACGACCTTGCCTCCGTTCTGGAAGACGCACGTCGAGATGTGCCGCCGGAGATCGAACGGGCGATGATCGATCGCTACGTCGCTGCGGCAGGCAACGGCGAAAAGCTGAAACGCGCTTATTGGGCGCTTGCTGCGCAGCGGAATACGCGAATCCTCGGCGTGTTCACCCGCCTTTGGAAGCGTGACAACAAGCCGCACTACACGCAGTTCCAGCCGCGCATGTGGGGCCTGCTGGAGCGAGACCTTGCACAACCCGGCCTGGAGCCCGTGCGCGACTGGTTTGATGCGAATGTGACCGCCGAGCACCGAACCGCGCCATGGAGGAGAGCGGCGTGAGCATCCCGCGGCGCGCGTTGAGGCTCCGTGCTGAAGTCGCGGCTGAAGTTCCGAACACGGCCATGGTGATGGCGGCCGGGCTGGGTAAGCGCATGCGTCCGCTCACTGCTACCCGTCCAAAGCCTTTGGTTGAGGTCGCCGGACGAGCATTGCTCGACCATGTGCTCGACAAATTACGCGCGGCGGGCGTCAAGAAAATCGTCGTTAACGTCCACTACCTGCCGGGGGCCCTCGAAGCGCATCTCGCGGCCAGATCCAACGGTCTCGAAGTCGCTATTTCGGACGAGCGTGAGCTTCTGCTGGAGACTGGCGGAGGGATGGTTCGGGCAAAGCCATTGATCGAGGCTGACCCGTTTCTTGTGGTCAACAGCGACAATCTGTGGGTGGATGGGCCCGCCGACACGCTGAAGCTCCTAGCGTCGCATTGGGACGACAAGCGAATGGATGCGCTGCTCCTTCTTGTCCCTCACGCGCGCGCTCAGAACAACCGAGGCCTGGGCGACTTTCACATGGACCGGTCGGGCCGGCTTCGTCGCCGCGAACGGTCGCGAGTGGCGCCTTTCGTCTACACAGGCATCCAGATGGTTTCGAAGCGCCTGTTGGAGGGTGCTCCCGAAGGTCCGTTTTCCACGAACATTCTGTGGGACAAGGCGATAGAGGCCGGTCGCTGCTTCGGCGCAGTTCACCAGGGCTTGTGGTTCGATGTTGGAACGCCCGCCGCAATCCGACAGACGGAAGACTTTCTGGCGGATGCCTGAAGTCGTCGCCGTGCGCCCGGCGGTCTTCACAATACCCATTCATCGCTCGTTCGCTGATTCCCTCGCTGCGGGTTTGATTGCGAAATTCGGCGCAGACCCACTAGCGCTCGCCAGCGGTCGCATCTTGCTTCCGAACAATCGTGCCGTGCGAACGATTACCGATGCTTTCGTCCGGGCGAGCGGTCGCGGTCTTCTCCTGCCACGGCTGATCCCGATCGGCGATCCGGAACTGGATGAGCGCATTGGCGGAGCGCTGGATCCTGCGGATGTCAGTGAGCAAGTCCCTCCTGCAATCGATCCGCTCGAACGCCTGACGGCGCTCGCTAATATCATAAGGCGACCGAACGAATCCTCAGCAGAGGCATTGCGCCTGGCCGGTGAGCTCGTGCGCACTATCGATGCCCTGATCATCGAAGAGGTTAGCCCGAGCGAACTCGTGGAGGCCGCGGCAGATGCCCCCGATCTCGCGAGACATTGGGAGAAAGCTCTTGAACGCTTCTCCGCCGTTCTGGAACTCTGGCCTGCAGTGCTTGCGGAGCGGGCGCAGATCGATCTCACGGAGCGCCGCAACCGCCTGCTTCGGAGAACGGCGCAGCGATGGGGGGCGCAGCCACCAAGGGGCTTCACCGTTGCGGCGGGTATTACAACTGCGGCGCCGGCAATCTCGGCAGTGCTCGCCCGCGTCGCCCGGATGCCCGATGGCATGGTCGTCCTTCCGGGCCTCAGCCTTCCGTCCGCGATGCCCGACGATGAGTGGGATGCTCTGGAGGGTGAGGAGACGCATCCGCAGTTTCACTTAAGGATGCTGCTTGACCGCATCGGCGTGGCACGCGGCGAGGTTCAACTTTGGCCATCGGCGGGCAGGGCCGCAGCCCCGGCGGTTCGAACGCGCGCGATTGCTCACGCAATGACCGCCGCGGACTTCAGTGACAAATGGAACCAGTTGAAGCCGTCGGAGCGCCGACTGACTGGCATACGCGCGGCGGAGTTGTCGGACCCTCCGGGAGAGTCGCAGGCAATCGCTCTCGCAATTCGCGAAGCACTGGAGACAGCCGGTCAAACGGTTGCTCTGGTTACGCCCGATCGACTCCTCGCCCAACGAGTTTCGGTCTTGCTTGGGCGTTGGGGCATCGAAGCAGATGACAGCGCCGGCCGGGCTCTTTCGAAGCTCCCGCCAGGCACCTTGCTTCTGGCTATGGCATCTGCCGCAGCGGAGCAGTTTGCGCCGGTGCCCCTGCTTGCTCTGCTCAAGCATCCTTTGGTCGGCGGAGAGGATGCCGAGCGGCGGAGTTGGATAGACGACGTGCGCCTTCTCGATCATGCGTTACGTGGACCGAGACCAGCGGCCGGACTTGCCGGACTCGATCGGCACTTCGCCGAGCAGAACAAAGAAGTTTGCGGCTGCCTTATGGCCTGGCGTCGAGTCCGCCCTAAGCTTGCCGCCGTCGAAGGGCTGCTTGAAACGCCGACTCCACTCGCATTCTTCGTGCAGGCGCTCGTAAGCGCCACGCAGCAACTCGCAGGCGATCGGGCCTGGTCGCGCTCAGAAGGGCGTTCCGCAGCCGAACTGATCGCGCGGATTCAGACACTTGAAAGCTCGTTGACCGTCACGACCCACGACGCCGTACCGATCCTTCGGCAGCTGCTTGACCAGGTTCGTATTCGGCCGGCCTACGGCGGTCATCCACGAGTATTTATTTGGGGTCTGCTCGAAGCTCGGCTGCAGCAGGCGGACCTAATGATCCTTGGCGGTCTCAACGAGGGCGTGTGGCCAGCACTGCCGGCGCCTGATCCGTGGCTGGCGCCGAAGATCCGCGCGAACCTGGGACTTCCTGGGCTCGAGTTCCGGATCGGCCTTTCCGCCCATGACTTCGCGAGCGCGCTCGGGGCACCGCAGGTGCTCATCACGCGGGCAAGACGCGATGGTCGATCGCCAACCGTTGCGTCGCGCTTCTGGCTGCGGCTCCAGGCGATGACGGGCGGCCTCGTCCACGACACGAGGCTGGAACGGCTCGCGCTGAATCTCGACGATCCCGGAGGCTCACATCCGGCGGACCGTCCGGCACCCAGTCCCGCGCCCGAACAACGCCCGGAGAGAATTTCCGTCACGTCGGTCGACCGGCTCAAGGCCGATCCTTTCGCTTTCTATGCTCAGGCGGTCCTCGGTCTGCGCAAGCTGGATTCAGTGGACGCAGACCATAGCGCAGCGTGGAAGGGAATCGCCGTCCACGAGGTCTTCGAGACCTGGCTGAAGGAAGACGATTGCGACCCGGCCAAGCTGGTAGCTCGCGCACGCACACTGCTTGCGAGCGAAACCATCCATCCGATGCTCCGCGCTTTGTGGCAGCCGCGATTGATGGAAGCGATTTCCTGGATCGAGGATCAGGAGCGCGCCAACCAGGCCGAGGGCCGGCTGCCGCTCAAAGCAGAATTACGTGGGGAGACGGTTCTCGGCGGAGTTACGCTTCACGGCAAGGCCGACCGGATTGACAGGCTCGGCAGCGGCGGTCTGGCGATCGTCGACTATAAGACCGGGAAGGCGCCTTCGCAGACGGCGGTAGACGAAGGTTTCTCGCTTCAGCTCGGCCTGCTCGGCCTGATCGCCGAAGCCGGCGGTTTTCCCGAGATATCGGGCAAGCCCTGCGCGCACGAATATTGGTCGCTCAGCAAATACCGCGACCGTTTTGGACGGTGCTCCAAGCCCGATAGGACGATGGGACCTGAAGAATTCCTGGATCATGCGCGCCGCAACTTCCTTGCTGCCGCCGGCAAGTGGCTGACCGGCGACGAGCCTTTCACAGCCAAGTTGCATCCGTCTTACGCACCTTACGGCGATTACGATCAGCTGATGCGGCTGGAAGAATGGTACGGCCGCAAATGAGCCTAGCGGCGGGGCTTCTTCTTGACCTTCGAGGCATAAAGCAAGGCTGCGACGATCGCGGCCGAACCGATGCCGACCGCAACGCCCGCTTTCATCAGCTTCGTGCGCCTCTGCTCGCTGGCTTCATCCCGTTCGTTATCTTCCGGCATTCCGCACCTCTGAAACTCGGTCTCACCGGCACATCTATTGGTCGCCGCGCCGCAATGGAAGCGGCCCTCTGATGGCAGGCCGGTTCAAGCCCCTTCCGCAGCTCCAGGGTGCGCAAGCCTCCGCGGTGGACCCGAATGTTCATGCATCGGTCTCGGCTTCGGCGGGGACCGGCAAGACGCAAGTTCTGACCGGGCGTGTGTTTCGGCTGCTTCTGAGCGGCGTCGACCCGGAAGCGATCCTTTGTCTGACCTTCACCAAGGCCGGTGCGGCGGAGATGGCCAATCGCATCGGAGAGCGGCTCGCCGCCTGGGTCAGGATGCGTGACGCCGATCTCCGCAAGGAATTGTATGCGCTTGGGGAAGGGACAAGCCCGGCCGCGTTGCAACGGGCCCGTCGTCTCTTCGCGAAAGTCCTCGACGCTTCCGGCGGTCTTAGAATTCAGACCATCCACAGTTTCGCTCAGGCGCTGCTCGCATCATTTCCTGCCGAGGCGGATGTCACGCCCGGTTTCAAGCCGATCGAGGGCAGGGCCGAGCAGGAACTTGCACGTACGGCTCTGGCAGATCTGCTCGCGGATGCTGATGCGAGCGGCGACGAAAGGCTGATCGGTGATGTCCAGATCCTTAGCCTTCGTCTCGGCGAACAAGGCGCAGTCAAATATCTGATGCAGTGCGCGGCCGTTCCGGACGCCATGGCAGCATTCGGGCTGCCGGACGCGATTGAGCCGCGGCTCCGTCAGGTGATGCAACTGCCCGATGAATCAATTGCCGACTATATCGCGCACCACTGCCATGATGATCGTTTCGACTGCGATCTCTTGGAGGCCATCGCCGATGCCAATCGTCGATGGGGTGCGCAGACCGGCCTGGGCCATGCAGAGAAGATCGAAAGGTGGCTCGCCCTCTCGCCGATTGAGCGCGCCGCGTCCCTGACTGAACTGCGCAAGATCGTCCTTACGGATAAGGACACGCTGAAGGTCTCAGCAGGTCAGTCCAAGGCAGAGCCTCATTATGAGACCCATGCCGGCCGCTTGGCGGGCCTTATAAGCGAACTTTTGCGGTTGCAGAACGGAGCCAAACTCGCTGCGGACATGGCGGCGGGGCTGCGCGCAGGGCAGGCGTTCGCTGCCGCCTACGTTCGTGCGAAGCGAAGCGCCGGCGTCGCCGATTTCAACGACCTCATCGCCTGGACGCGCAGGCTGCTTGCCGCGCCGGGGATGGGTGACTGGGTGCGCTACAAGCTCGACCGACGGACCGACCACATTCTCGTCGACGAATCACAGGACACGAACCGCGAGCAATGGGAGATTGTTCAGGCACTTGCTTCCGAGTTCTTTGCCGGCGCGGGCGCCGCTGAAGGTCGCGGCCGAACCATCTTCATGGTCGGGGATTTCAAGCAGGCGATTTTTGGCTTCCAAGGCACCGATCCGCAGGAATTCGAGAATGCGAGGGCCTGGGTCCGCGAACAGTCGGCTTCGCTGCTTCAGGCAGACGAGGACATTGAGACAGGCGCAGCGCTCGAATTCAGGGACCTTTCGATCGAGGCCAGCTTTCGTTCGGCGCCTGCCGTTCTCGACGTCGTTGACGCCGTTATCGACGAGGTGGGCTACCGCAACATGGGCCTTCCCGGCCAACCGCCGAAGCATCAGGCGCATTTCTATGCACGCCCGGGCATCGTCGAGCTGTGGAAGCCATTCGCTGTCGATGATGGCGAGGATGGAGAAATCGAAGAAGAGGGCGAGGAGGGCTGGCTAGGCGAGGATGCACGCCTTTATGCGAGCGCACTCGCGAAGCAAGTCCGCCATTGGCTCGACGAAGCGCCGGTCCTCGCCTCCACGAAGCGGCCCATGAGTGCCGGCGACGTTCTGATCCTCGTCCGAAGCCGCGGCGAGCTAGCGTCCCTGATCGTGGCACGATTGTTCGAGGAAGGGGTACCGGTCGCTGGCATCGACCGGCTGCACCTGCAGGAACCATTGGCGGTGAAGGACCTGCTCGCGGCGGTCGCATTCGCGGCGCAACCGATCGACGACCTTAATCTCGCGAACCTCCTCGTCTCGCCGCTGATCGGTTGGAGCCAAGAATTGTTGCTGGAGCTGGCGTACGGCCGGGGCGGGACCTCCTTGTGGCAGCGGCTTGGCGAGCGCGCCGACGGTCGGCGGGAATTCGGCGAGGCGCGAGAGCAACTCGCGGCGCTTCTCAACATGGCGGATTTCGCGACGCCGCATCGTTATCTCGAGACGATCCTGTCCGGTCCAATGGATGGCCGCCGGAAACTTTACGCTCGACTTGGCCTAGCTGCGCGCGATCCCATCGACGAGCTCCTCGCAAGTGCCCTCGAGTTCGAGCAGCAGGAGACTGCCTCGCTCGATCGCTTCCTCGCCTGGTTCGCGAGAGGCGACGTAGAAGTGAAGCGCGATCCCTCGACGCCCACCAACGCAGTGCGCGTGATGACCGTTCACGGTGCGAAAGGTCTCGAAGCGCCGGTCGTCATTCTCGCGGATGCGACCGCCGACCCGGCGAAGCTCGGCGGCGTTTCCAGGACCATCGATTTTCCCGTACCCGGTATCGGTGCAGTGCCGCTGATCCGCCCACGCAAGGCTGAGCGAGTTTCGCCCTTTGCGGAGCTGATCGAAAACGAGGAAGCCCTGAATCTCGAGGAGCATTGGCGGCTGCTTTATGTTGCTCTCACGCGGGCTGAGGAGCGGCTCGTTATCGCTGGTCTCCAGCCAAAGATGAAGGGCGGCGTACTGCCGGAGAATTGTTGGCATACGCGGGTCGAGCGGGCGCTCGCCACGTTGGGAGCGGAACGTGTCGGAGGTCCCATTTCGGGCGAGGTTTTGCGGTACAACGGCACCATCGCAGCCAGCTCATTAAGGCCCAGGGCGGCACCCATGATGCTCTCGAACCCTACCGTTCCTGAATGGGCACGAAGGCCTGCGCCGCCTGAATCAAGGCCGCCGCGCCCACTTGCACCGTCGGCCATTGCCGAGGATCGTGAAGCTGCTCCGCCGCCGTCTGAAGTCCAGCGCGCAGCGGCGGAACGCGGCACGTTGATCCACCAGCTCCTGGAACGCCTCGCCGACATCGACATGCGCGATCGTCATGCCGCCGCGCTCCGCTGGCTCCAACGGTCGGCGGGTGTCGGCTCTGCCGAGCGCCGCCAGGAAATTGCTGACACCGTGTGCACGGTTCTTTCCGACAGCCGGTTTTCCAATCTGTTCGGGGTCGGATCGCTGGCGGAGGCCCCGCTCGCGGCCACCCTGCCGGACGGAACCGTCGTAGCGGGGACAGTCGATCGCCTCTCAGTTGAACCGGAACTAGTGTCCGTCATCGACTTCAAGACGGGCCGCGTCCCCGATTCGGAGATCGCTATTCCAACCTCGCACCGCTCGCAGATGCGCGCTTATACCGAAGCGCTTCGAGTCATTTTCCCGGGTCGGGACATCCGTGCGGCGCTCCTCTACACCGGAGGTCCGCGATTGTTCGAGCTGTAGTGTTGAGGCGTCGAACCACCGTCCCCATATATGCGTTAACTGCTGATACGGAGTACTCCCCAATGTCCACAAAGACTGTCACCGACCAGAGCTTCCAGACCGACGTTTTGGGTGCTTCTGGTCCCGTCCTCGTTGATTTCTGGGCGGAGTGGTGCGGTCCGTGCCGGATGATCGCTCCCGCTCTGGAAGAGATCGCTACGGAGCTCGGTGACCAGGTCACCATCGCGAAGCTCAACATCGACGAAAATCCTGACATCCCGGGCCGCTACGGCGTTCGCGGAATCCCGACCATGCTGTTGTTCAAGGACGGCCAGCCTATCGCTCAGAAGGTCGGCGCCGCGCCGCGAAGCCAGATCCAGCAGTGGCTGGAGGCCAATCTGGACGGCGCCGCCCAGAAGACCGGGCAGGCGTAAGCTCGCACTAAAAACCTAACTCAGGAAACGTCTCGGTGGACTGCCTTCCGGGACGTTTTTCTTTGCCCTTCCGTTAATTGACTAGCAGTAGGGCGCTGCCTACATCGCCCGCCGTAACGCTCGCGCGAGGGCGATGGTCCCTTCGCTCAACAGCGCCGGAGCTCAGAAGGATTTCCATGTTCGCCGCAGTGGCCAAGAGCATCTTCGGATCGGCTAACGACCGCTATGTCCGTAGCCTCGGCAAGTATGTCGATGCAGTAAACGGCTTCGAGCCGACCATTTCCGCAATGACCGACGAGGAGCTTCGCGGTCAGACGGACGTCTTCCGGCGGCGCCTGGCCGACGGCGCCAAGCTGGACGACCTGCTACCAGAGGCTTTCGCGACGGTTCGAGAGGCTGCGAGGCGCACGCTTGGCCAGCGGCACTATGATGTGCAGCTGATCGGCGGAATTGCGCTTCACCGCGGTGAGATCGCCGAGATGAAGACGGGCGAGGGCAAGACCCTTGTCGCGACGCTTGCTACCTATCTCAACGCGCTTCCCGGCAAGGGCGTCCACGTTGTCACCGTGAACGACTATCTTGCTCGCCGCGATGCCGGGTGGATGGGGCAGATCTATCAGTTCCTCGGCCTGACTGTGGGCGTGATCGTACCCAATATGGTCGATCAGGCGCGCCGCGATGCCTACAATTGCGACATCACCTACGCGACGAACAACGAGCTCGGCTTCGATTATCTTCGCGACAATATGAAATACTCGCGCGATCAGATGGTCCAGCGGCCGTTCAATTTCGCGATCGTGGACGAGGTGGACTCTATCCTGATCGACGAGGCTCGTACTCCGCTGATCATTTCGGGACCGACCGACGACAAGTCGGAGCTTTACGTCGGGGTCGACGCGATCGTGAAGAGCTTCGTCGCCGAGGACTACGAAAAAGACGAGAAAATGAAGAGCGTCGTCCTCACCGAGGACGGGACCGAGAAGGCCGAGCGCATGCTCGAGTCAGCGGGCCTAATCGAGGGCCGCAACCTCTACGACATCGCCAATACCCAGGTCGTCCACCACTTGAACCAGGCGCTCAAGGCGAACGTCATGTTCAAGCGGGACATCGACTATATCGTGAAGGACGGGAAGGTCGTCATCATCGACGAGTTCACCGGCCGAATGATGGATGGACGCCGTTGGTCGGACGGGCTTCACCAGGCCGTCGAGTCCAAGGAAGGCGTTACGATCGAGCCGGAGAACCAGACGCTCGCCTCGATCACCTTCCAGAACTACTTCCGCATGTATCCGAAGCTGTCTGGCATGACCGGCACAGCAATGACGGAAGCGCCGGAATTCTTCGACATTTACAAGATGAACGTCGTCTCGATCCCGACGAACGTGCCGGTGCAGCGGCGCGACGACGACGACGAATTCTACAAGAATATGACCGACAAGTTCGCGGCCATCGCGAAGGAGATCAAGAACCGGCAGGAACTGGGTCAGCCTGTGCTAGTCGGAACAGTCTCCATCGAGAAGTCGGAGATGTTGTCGGAGTATCTTGAGCGTGAGGGCATAAAGCATTCGGTCCTCAACGCCCGCTTCCATGAGAGCGAAGCGCACATCGTTGCCCAGGCCGGTCGAATGAAGGCCGTGACGATCGCCACGAACATGGCGGGACGGGGCACTGACATCCAGCTCGGCGGCAACCTCGAGTTCCGCATGCAGGACGAGCATCCCGATCTTGTCCATGGAACGCCGGAGTACGATGCTCAGGCAAACAAGATCCGTGCTGAAGTCGCGGATGAGAGGGAGCGGGTGCTCGGCGCCGGCGGCTTGTTCGTGCTTGGCACGGAGCGTCACGAGAGCCGACGGATCGACAACCAGCTGCGCGGACGTTCAGGACGCCAGGGCGACCCCGGTCTTTCGCGCTTCTATCTGAGCCTGGACGACGATCTGCTGCGCATCTTCGGACCGCAGACGATGTTCGCCCGCCTGATGAACAAGAATCTCGAGGATGGCGAGGCGATCGTCAGCCCCTGGATTTCCAAGGCGATCGAGACCGCTCAGAAGAAGGTCGAGGCACGCAATTACGACATCCGCAAGCAGGTCGTCGAATTCGACGATGTGATGAACGACCAGCGGAAGGTGATCTACGAGCAGCGCGCAGACATCATGGACGCGGATACCGTCAGCGATGTCGTGGTGGACATGCGTGCCGAAACGGTTGCGACGCTTGTAGCGGCTTTCTGTCCGCCGGGTACCTATCCGGAGCAGTGGGACGTCAATGGCCTTAAGGAGAGCGTCGACGAGGTTCTTGGCCTTCAGCCGCCGCTCGACGCGTGGCTCCAGGAGGAGGCGGTCGAGCAGGAGACGATCATCGAGCGCCTTCAGGCGCTTGCGGACGAGACGATGGCAAACAAGCTAGGCGAGCTCGAGCCGGAGCGTTGGAACGAAGTCGAGAAGAACATTCTGCTTCAGACGCTCGATCATTTCTGGAAGGAGCATCTGGCGACGCTCGATGCGCTCCGGGCGGTCATCCACCTACGCAGCTATGCGCAGAAGAAGCCGATCGACGAGTACAAGCAGGAGGCGTTCCTGCTGTTCGAGCGACTGCTCATCTCGATCCGCGAGGAAGTCACGCGCGTGCTGATGCGTGCCCAGGTTCAAATCCAGGAACCGCCGCCGCTGGTCCTGCCGGACTTCATTACCCAGCACATCGACCCGTTCTCCGGTGAGGACGATACGGCCGATGTCGACGCAGCCGCCGGTTCGTCACTGCTTTCGGGGCTGGGCATTCAATCGCTGAACATTCCCAAGCCGGACCTTCCGCAGGGCGAAGGGGGGGTGGTTGAAGCGCCGATCAGCCGTAACGCTCCATGCCCATGCGGATCGGGCAAGAAGTACAAGCATTGCCACGGGCAGCTCGCCTGACGGCGGCGCGAGTGGGGTCGGTGAACCGCACGGAGCTAAGGCTTGCCTATCGCGCCGACGAGGAGATCGTTGTTCGCGATCGGCTCGACCAGGCACGGCTCAATGCGACGCTGCTTGGCGAGGCGACTGCCACAGCCAAGGCTTTGGTAAAGGGCGTTCGGGCGCTGAAGCCTTCCGGGCTCGATGCCTTCCTCCACGCTTACGATCTCGGCAGCGACGAAGGCATTGCGATGATGTGCCTCGCCGAGGCACTGCTCCGCATCCCCGACGCGCATACTGCCGACGAATTGATAGCCGACAAGCTGGCAGGTCCTGATTGGGCGGAGAAGCTTGGCCAGTCTGACTCTTCCTTCGTCAATGCCGCAACTTTCTCACTCCTGCTGACCGGCAAGGTTCTGGAAGGCGCTCAGGATCGTTCCGACAATTGGAAGGCTGCGCTCGGCCGTGCCGTTGGCCGCCTCGGTGAGCCGGTTGTCCGGACAGCCGTCCGCGAAGCGATGAAGATCCTCGGCCGCAACTTCGTTTTCGGACGGACAATCGACGAGGCGCTGAAGCGCGCCGCGCCGGAACGCAAGCAAGGCCTTAGCCACAGCTTCGACATGTTGGGAGAAGCGGCAAGGACCTTCGAGGACGCGGAACGCTATGCGGAGAGCTACCGCAACGCGATCGATCGGATCGCCCGGGAGGCCAAGGGCGGCTTCGCTGTCTCGCCAGGCATTTCAGTGAAGCTGTCGGCGCTTCATCCGCGCTACGAATGGAGTCACGCCGACGAGGCGAAGGGTTATATACTTCCGGTCCTGCGCGAGCTTGCAGCGAAGGCGAGCAAGGCCGATGTTCATTTGACAATCGACGCAGAGGAGGCCGACCGCCTCGAACTGCAAATGGACCTGTTCGAAGCCCTGCTTGGCGACGACAGCCTGTTCGCCGGCGGCTGGGGCGGCCTCGGCATAGCCATCCAGGCATATCAGAAGCGCTCCGTCCCCCTTTGCGAGTGGGTCGTGAGTGTCGCGCGGGCGCATGGCCGCAAGCTTATGGTTCGCCTGGTCAAGGGCGCATACTGGGATACTGAGATCAAGGCGGCGCAGGTCGCCGGCCTGCCGGACTACCCTGTCTTTACCCGCAAGATCGCGACGGACGTGTCGTACCTCGCCTCCGCGAAAGTGTTGTTGGCTGCGACGGACGCCATCTACCCTGCTTTTGCAACGCACAACGCGAACACCATCGCCGCGATCAAGGCGATCGCCGGAAATACACTGTTTGAGTTTCAACGGCTGCACGGAATGGGCGAGGGGCTCTACGGCGAGCTGGCGAAGCTCGAAAAGGCAATTGGCGACAAGCGCACACCGGTGCGCATTTATGCGCCAGTAGGCAGCCACAAGGAGCTGCTCGCGTATCTTGTGCGACGTCTTCTCGAAAATGGCGCCAATTCATCGTTCGTGAACCGCATCGCCGACGAGGAAGTCAGCCTCGACGAGCTGATTCGTGATCCGGTGGCGGATCTCGCGGAGCTCCAACCCAAGCGCAATCCAAAGATCATCCTTCCGCGCGAGATTTTCGGGGAGCAGCGTCGCAACAGCGCCGGGTTCGACCTAAGCGATCCGCTCGTGCGAGAGCCCCTCCTCGAGCGGCTGAAAGCGCTGGAAGGCCGCAATTGGACCGCCAAGCCTACGATCGGGAAAGGGAAGGCGAGGGCAGTGACTTCGCCCCACGATCAGCGGATTGAAGTCGGCACCGTGCACGAAGCCACTGCGGCCGAGGTCGACCGGATGGTTCGGGCGGCGCACGGGGCGCAGGTCCGGTGGGATGCGCTTGGTGGCGAAGCTCGTGCCCGGCTGCTTGATCGCACCGCCGATCTTTATGAGGAACATTCGGAAGAGCTTTTTTCCCTGTGCATTCGTGAAGCCGGGAAGACCTTGGTCGACGCCGTGCTCGAAGTTCGCGAGGCGGTCGATTTCTTGCGCTTTTATGCATCTGAAGCCCGACGCCAGTTTGCCAGACCGCTTCCTCTCCCGGGCCCGACGGGGGAGCAGAACGAGTTGCGCCTCCATGGGCGCGGAGTGTTCGCGAGCATTTCCCCTTGGAATTTCCCGCTCGCCATCTTCACCGGCCTGGTGTCGGCTCCGCTGGCCGCGGGCAATGCAGTCGTCGCCAAGCCGGCCGGACAAACGCCGCTGATCGGCGCCCTGGCGATCGAGCTGATGCATCGGGCTGGTATCCCAAGAGAGATCGTTCAGCTCGCGCCCGGTTCCGGCAGTGTCGTCGGCGGGACCCTGACTGCGCATCCCCTTATTGCCGGTGTCGTTTTCACCGGTTCGACAGAGACCGCGCGCATGATCAACCGTACGCTGGCTGAGCGGGATGGACCCATAATCCCGTTTATCGCCGAAACCGGCGGGCAGAATGCCATGATCGTAGACTCATCAGCGTTGCCCGAGCAGGTTACGCGTGACGTCATTTCCTCGGCCTTCCAGAGCGCGGGCCAACGTTGCTCGGCTCTCCGCGTCCTGTTTGTCCAGGAGGATGTTGCCGATGGAATGATCGGAATGATCGCGGGTGCGATGGAGGCGTTGGACGTCGGCGATCCACGCGACATCAAGATAGATGTCGGCCCAGTTATCGACGAGGGCGCCAAAAAGGCGCTCGACGACCATTTGAAGTGGCTCGACAAGAACGCAAAGAAGATTTGCCGCCTGAAGCAGCCAGAGGCGGCCGCCCACGGCTGTTTCGTCGCTCCTGCCTTTTATGAGATACGATCGCTAAGTCGGTTGAATCGTGAGAACTTCGGTCCGATCCTTCACGTCGTCCGTTTTTCCGGCGAAAAGCTTGGTGAGGTGGTCGAGGCGATCAACGCGACCGGTTACGGATTAACCATCGGCCTGCAGAGCCGCATCGACACAGTCCGCGATTATGTCGAGGAGCATGCGCGCGTCGGCAATTTCTATGTGAACCGAAATCAGATCGGTGCAGTCGTCGAAAGTCAGCCGTTCGGCGGTGAGGGCCTTTCAGGCACTGGACCTAAGGCCGGTGGACCACATTATGTCGCGCGCTTCGCGACGGAACGCGTGACCTGCATCGACACTACTGCGGCCGGCGGAAACGCCAGTCTTATGGCCGCTATCGACGGTTGATATTGTCTCGCTTGTCCCCGCGCGGGACTCGACGGACCGGCACCGAAACAACAGCGTTTTCTAAGGGCGGGGTGGTCTTCCCAGACACGAACGCACCTCGCACGGGGCGGCCGGTAACACGGTCGCCTCGTTTTTTATGAGCGGGACTTCAATCCTCTTCGATGAGGCTCAGGATGTTGCCGTCCGGGTCCTTGAACCAGGCTGTCTTCATACCCTCGCCGCGGTAGATGTCGCCCTCGGGCGTGAGGCCTTCGAGGTCGTAATGCTCGAAAGCAATGCCCTTGGCCTTGAGCTCGCTCACCTCGGCGCCGATGTCGTCCACATCAAAGGTCAGCAACGTCGCCTTGTTCGTGCCGGCAAACTCGGATTTGTAGACGTTGAGCGTCGTGTCGCCGCTTTTCAGCATGAAGAATTCGCCGCCCATCTCCTGGAACGGCTCCATTCCCAGCTTATCCCCATAGAATTGCTTCGCTCGATCGATGTCCTTGACCGCAATCATCGGCGTGGCGTCGGCCTTGCCTAGCATGTCGCTCTCCTGTGGTTGGGCGCATTCGAAACCGATGCTGTGGGCGGCCGTTCCGTTAATCACGACGAGCAGGCCCGAACCCACGGCCATTTGGCCCGTGGGATCCCGTGCGACGCCAAGGAAATGGCTCCCCGGGCCTGATTCGAACAGGCGACCATTCGATTAACAGTCGAACGCTCTACCGCTGAGCTACCGGGGAACACTTCAGGCCGAAGCGTGGCGGCTAGATAGCGA
>Ga0070671_100000356_pt1 | contig 31426 bp, 33 predicted proteins | sample KBSS73metaG_FD_65341 | JGI IMG/M metagenome (GOLD analysis project Ga0070671, IMG submission 65341) | Switchgrass rhizosphere microbial communities from Kellogg Biological Station, Michigan, USA - KBS S7-3 metaG | ecosystem: Host-associated > Plants > Roots > Rhizosphere > Soil ...
CTGCCAGAGCGCTTCATTGGCTAGCAGCATGTTCTTGGCGTTGAGGAAGAGGATACGCACTTCCTCCGTCCGCCGATGCGCCATGGTCGCATGCAGATAGTCGCACAGGGCATCCCAACTGGAGAGGACCGGTTGGTCTTCGATGCGGCTTTCGAGCAGCCGCAGTGCGGCCGCATGAGCGATCTTGAGTGCAGCAATCGTTGCATCCGTCAGGCCTTCGCGGCGCAACGTGTCTGCGTTCGAAGAGAGCAAAGGGCCAATTCCGCCGAACTCTCTAACGAGCTTCTTCGCCAGCGGCTTGGTGTCGACGCGCGGGATCGTGAGGGTGAGCAGATATTCGACCAGCTCATAATCGTGGAAACCCTCGGGTCCTGCGTCGAGCAGACGCTGTCGGAGGCGTGCGCGATGCCCGCCCGCCGTCGATCCTTCCTTAATGATGGCGCGCTCGTTCATGCCGCTCCCTTGCGACCGATCCGAGCAGCTAGACGACTAGCCAGACTTGGGCGGGGTGGGAAGGGTCATGCCGCCATCGGAACGGTCACCGCCACCACGGGTTAGTAAGAGCCAATGAGCGAGTGGCGGCCTAGCGAACAGGGGAAGGCCGAGCCGAACGTCTCCGGCTCGGATGTCGTCGTGCGCCCCTCGCCCTTGGGCAGGATTGCGATGTTTGCCGCGCTGGGGCTGCTGATCCTGCTGGCGGTGGCGATTGCGGTGGTCTGGGTCCAGCGGCGTCCGATCGCGACGCATTTCCTCAAGGGCGAGTTCGAGCGGCGGGGGGTTACCGCAAGCTACCACCTCGACCGCATCGGCTTTCGTACGCAGCAGGTCAGCGACCTGGTGATCGGCGATCCCAATCGGCCGGATCTCGTCGCGAAGCGCGCGATCATCCAGATGCGGCTCAAGTGGGACGGCAGCTTCGAAGTCTACAGGGTCGTCGCGCGAGGCGTGCGGCTTAGGGGGCGCCTGATACATGGCAAGGTCAGCTGGGGCCAGATCGACAGGCTGCTCCCGCCGCCATCGAACAAGCCGTTCGCGCTGCCCGACATCGTTCTGGATGTTGCCGACAGCAGCATCTCGCTTGCTACCCCGTTCGGTCCGGTCGGACTTGCGGGGGAAGGCACCGGGCGGCTTACCGGCGGCTTCAAAGGGCATGTAGCGCTTGCGAGCCCGTGGCTGGTGCCCGGCAAGTGCGCGGCGAAGGACCTTCGGGCCAATCTGGCTGTCGCGGTGGTTGCGAGGCATCCTCAAGGCGAGGGGCCTGTGGCGCTGAGCGGCTTGAGCTGCCCCGCTAGCCGCTTCGACGTAGTTGCTCCGAGGTTCGACGCGAAGGCTAGCTTCAACGAGTCGTTCACGAGTGTCGACGGCAGCGGACGGATGGCGATCAACTCGCTGGTCGCCGGGGCCAACGGCCTCGCCAATTTCCTCGGCGACATCACTTACAAGGGCTCGCTGAAGGCGGTCGACGGGCGGGTGAAGCTGTCCGCGCAGAGGTCGCGGATGGCGACCATATACGCCGATCGCACGCGGCTCGACGGCCAATATCACCTCGGCCTCGCATCAGGCACATTCAGCCTGATGGGCGGCTTCGCGGCCGACAGTGCGAAGCTCGATCCGTCGATGCTGGCAGGCGTGACGCAACCGCTCGCGGCAGCGAGCAAGACCCCGATAGGGCCTGTCGTCGCAAGCATCAGCAATGCGATCGGCCGCACGACGAGCAACTTCAATGCCGGTGGACAGATCCGCGTCGTGAACTTCCCCGGCGGCGGCGCGGCACGGATCACCGATGCCGACATCGTCGCTCCCGCAGGCGCCCGCGCCCGCGTCTTGGGAGGCAGCGGCGTGACCTACTACTGGCCGTCGGGCGGCCTTAGGATCGACGGCAATATCGAAATGGGCGGCGGCGGACTGCCGAACGGCCGAGTGTCGTTACGCCAGCCGGCCGCCGGCGCGCCGATGAGCGGTGTCGCGGACCTGGCGCCCTACTCTGCGGGTGGGCAGCGGCTGGCGCTGGCACCGATCCGCTTCGGGCCGGGGCCCGGCGGATCGACCGCGCTCAGCACCGTGGCGCAGCTCGATGGACCGTTCCCCGGCGGGCGCGTGCAGGCCCTTCGACTGCCTATTCAAGGCCAAATCGGCCGCGGCGGCGTCTTCGCCTTCGGCACCAGCTGCGCGGTGGTCAGCTTCAATTACTTCCAAATGAGTTCCATCCAGCTCGGCGCGGCCCACCTGCCGGTCTGCCCCGTCGGCGCAGCGATCGTCTCAAAGGGGCCGGGCGGCGGCGTCCGCACTGCGGCGCAGATCAATGGCCCGGTGCTCAATGGCCGCATCGGCAGCTCGCCGCTCCATCTTGCGGCAAGCAGCGGCCAGATCATCAACGACCGGTTCGGCTTCAAAGACCTCGCCATGCGGCTCGGCAAGCCCGCATCGCCCGTCATACTCGATGCGGCGCGCCTTAACGGCATCTTCTCCGGTCCGGCGCTTCGCGGCGATTTCAGCGGTGCGAAGGCGACCATCGGCAATGTCCCGCTGCTTCTGAGTGACGGCGCGGGGACCTGGCGGTTCCGCAAGAGCAACCTCGATGTGAGAAGTGCGATGACGGTCTCCGACCGCGACGCCGACCCGCGCTTCTACCCGCTGCGCAGCGCGGACACCCGCTTCACCCTCGCCGGCGATTACGTTCACGCCACCGGGACCCTGCGGCATCCGGCGAGCGGCGCGCTGGTGACGGATGTCAGCATCGAACATCGCCTTTCGACGGGCGCCGGCCACGCGACCTTCAATGTGCCGGGGCTCAACTTCGGGCCCAATTTCCAGCCTGACGAACTCACGCGCCTGACCCAGGGTGTCGTGGCCCTGGTGAACGGCACGATCAGCGGCCGCGGCCGGATCGACTGGTCCGCGAAGGGCAAGGTGACTTCGACCGGCGACTTCTCGACAACAAGCCTCGACTTGGCTGCGCCGTTCGGCCCGGTGACGGGCATCCGCGGGACAATTCATTTCAACGACCTGTTGGGCCTGACGACGCCTCCGGGCCAGGTGCTGACCGCTCAGTCGATCAACCCTGGCATCCTGGTTGAGAACGGCGTGATCCATTACCAGCTGCTGCCCAATCAACTGGTGAAGATCGAGCGGGGCGACTGGCCCTTCATGGGCGGCCGCCTGATCCTCCACGAAACGGTGCTGAATTTCGCACGGCCGACGGCGAAGCGGCTGACGTTTGAAGTCCAGGGCCTCGACGCGCACACGTTTGTGCAGTCCCTCGGCTTCAAGGAGCTGGACGCGACCGGGAAATTCGACGGTGTTCTGCCGATGATCTTCGACGAGAATGGTGGACGAATCGTTGGCGGACGCCTCGATTCAAGAGCTCCAGGCGGGTCGCTGTCTTACGTCGGCGTCGTCAACAAGGCGGACCTTGGGACGATGGGGAATATCGCCTTCAACGCCCTTAGGGACTTGCGCTTCAAGTCGATGATCATCCGCCTGGACGGCGATCTCGCCGGCGAATTCGCGGCGCGGCTGGCCATCGACGGTGCCGGAATCGGACAGTCGAACCAAACGCAGCGGATCATCCGCAGCCTGCTTGCCAAGATCCCGCTGCATCTTAATGTGACGATTACGGGCCCATTCCGCGCTCTGATCGCGACGGCCAAGTCGGTCAGCGACCCACGGCAGGTCATCAAGGACGTGCTGCCGCGTCCACTCGAAGACGTGCCGGGCATTACGACCGAGGTCCGTCGCATCGAGGATCAGCAGCAACAGACGCAAACGCCTGTGAATGAGCAGGTCAACACGGCCCCGCCAAGCCCCACAATGCCCAAGTGAGAGAGAAGATGAGAAAGCCTCAAATCGTCCGACCGGGATTGCTCGCCGCAGCGGTCCTCTCCGCGCCCCTTGCGAGCTGCATCTCGGTCAAGGCCCCGGACAAGCCGATCGACATCAACCTCAACGTGACGATCCGGCAGGAGGTAATCGTGCGCCTCCAGCGCGACGTCGAGCAGTTGATCAACCAGAATCCGCAGGCCTTCCCGCAACCGACGAAGCCGAACCAGTGAGCAAGGCGTTGCTGCTCCTCGCCCTCCTGCTGGCGGAGCCGGCGGCTGCTCAGTCTCCCGCCGTCGATGTGGCGCGCTCCGGCGGACAGGTGGGGGAGCGGTATGACGGCTATCTGGGCGTTGCGGCGCCTGTGGCCGGCGTGGTCAGGAGCCAGGTGGCGACGATCAACATCCGCCGCCGCTCGCTCTACAGCAATCTGGCCGCGAGCAGGGGCGTCAGTCCCGCAGATGTGGGGATAACTGCGGGGTGCCAGCTGCTGGCGCGGGTTGCGGTGGGTGAGGCTTATCTCTGGAATGATGGCGTGTGGCGCAGGCGGGCCCCCGGTCAGGCCGCGCCCGTGCCGGGCTACTGCCGCTGACGCTCGAAGGAATTGCGGTAGGCGGGCTTGATCGCGGCGATGAGCTCAGAGGTCACGGGTAGCGCGGTCTCATATTTTCCTTCCACGTAGGGACCAGCGGTGTAGGGCGATGCGACGAAATCGACACTGTCGAAACGGGCATTGTTATTCTTGTCGACTAGCGCGATCGCGAGCTCCGAATATTTGGGACAGGAGTTGAAGTCCGGCAGATCGAGCTTCTCGCCCTGACGCCGCTTGTTCCGTTCGGCGTTCAACGCGGAGCAATAGTGCGTCCGGGTTAGTGCTGCGAAGGCATCCCCGCGCAGGAACAAAGAGTTGATCTTAATCTCGCGCCTCAGGGAGCGATCCCACAGAAGCGCGCCGTGAACGGTATTGGGGTGCGCTCCGCCTTCGAAGCTGCCGAGCTCGCTCTGCAGCGAGAGCAGATGCGGCGACTGACCCGCGGTCGTCCACTGCATCGAATAGTCGTGCTGGTTGAAGTCGCGTTTTTGCTGCTTTGCGAGTTGCTGATCTTCACGCGCGTTCGCCTGGGCTTCGGCCAGCGCCTTCTTGGCATCCGAGTAGAAGCGCGCGTCGAGTGCGGGTACGGCTGCTGCTTCCGGCGACCAAACGTAGCTGAAGTCGAGCGCGGGCGTGGTGCGCACGACCTTGTGCGGCACGGGCGCAGCTGCTGTCAGGGCGATTGCGCCAAGCACCATCATTGCCTGCTTCATGGCACCGAAGCGTACAGCCGTTGCCTGCGGTTGACTATCCGCTGCCCCGTTCATAAAGGGGCGGCGCCTTGGCGGTGACGCTTTCCGCCATGTTTCTCGTCCCTAACTCGACCCTTGAGATTCACGAGGGGCGACGCACAGGGGAGATACATGGCTGAAGACGAAACCGATGAGGTCCCAAAGCTTTCACCGGACGCACGTCTAGAATCGCTCGATGAGCGGCTCGATCGTTTGCAGCAGGCGGAAGCGAAGCGGACCGGCAGAGTGGAGCCAAACGCGAGCGACAAGCTCTGGCAGCAGCTCTTCGGTCATCTAATCGGCGCTCCGGTGGGCGGGGCGGTGATCGGATGGGGTCTGGATAGCTTGGCCGGAATGTTCGGCCACAAGACCTTCCCGCTGTTCTTCTTGCTGATGCTGTTCTTCGGGTTCGGCGTCGGCGTGAGGAACATCATGCGACTTTCCAAGACCCGGACTCCTCCGGGCAACTGAATAGAGGCGAAGAGAAGCGTGGCGGCCAAGATCGACCCGATGCATCAGTTCACGGTGGAGCCGCTGGTTCCGCTGCACATCGGGAAATACGACATCAGCTTCACTACCAGCTCGCTGTGGCTGCTGGTCGCGCTTGCGGTGATCTTCGGGTTCATGGCGCTCGGAATGCGGCGCGAGCTTGTGCCGGGACGCTGGCAGGTCGCCGTCGAGGGCATCACGGGGTTCGTTGACGACATGGTCCGGGTGAACATCGGGCCCGAGGGCAAGAAGTATGTGCCCTACATCTTCTCCCTCTTCATGTTCATCCTGGTGTCGAACCTGCTGGGGCTGCTCCCGCTGGGTGTCATTCCCGGTCTGCACAGCTTCACGACGACGAGCCACTTCAGTATCACGGGCGTTCTTGCGATCCTGAGTTTCTCGATCGTCCTGATCGTCGGCTTCTGGCGGCATAAGCTGCACTTCTTCTCGCTGTTCGTTCCGCACGGAACGCCTGCAGTCATGGTGCCCCTGATCGCCGCCATCGAGTTCATCTCCTTCATGGTGCGTCCGTTCAGCCTCGGCCTCCGACTCTTCGTCGCGATGATCGCCGGTCACATCCTGATGGAGGTCTTCGGAAGCTTCATCGTGAGCGGCTTGAACGGCGGCCCCGTCGGAATCGGCGTCGGGGTTCTCAGCTTCCTGTTCATCGTCGGCGTGGCTGCGCTCGAGCTGCTGGTCTGCGCCATCCAGGCCTACGTGTTCGCGCTTCTCACGACGCTCTATCTCAACGACGCGATCAACCTTCACTAAGCAGTTCAAACCAAGGAGTTTTCACATGGATTTCGCTTCCGCTCAGGTCATTGGTGCCGGTCTTGCGGCGATTGGCGTCGGCGCTGCAGCCGTCGGCGTCGGCAACGTCTTCGGTTCGTTCCTCGAGAGCGCGCTGCGCAACCCCGCGGCTGCCGACAGCCAGCAGGGGCGTCTGTTCATCGGCTTCGCCGCCGCGGAACTTCTGGGCCTCATCGCCTTCGCCGTGGCGATGATCATTCTCTACGCGCGTTAATCGCCTGAAGGCGTAATCGCCGGGGACAAGAATGCCTCAGATCAACCAACTTCCGTTCATCTTCTGGTCCCAGCTGTTTTGGCTGGCCGTGGTGTTCGGTCTCATCTTCTTCGTCATCGGCCGCGGGATGCTGCCGAAGATCCAAGGCACGGTTGAGCTGCGCGACGCGAAGATCGCCGAAGATCTCGAGCGCGCGCAGGCCGCGCGCTCGGAAGCGGAAGCGACCGAAGCGGAATGGCGTGCCCGCATGGACACGGCTCGTGCGGAAGCCGCCCGGCTCGCACAGGAGGCGAAGCAGGCCAGCGCCCGCGAAACCGAAGCGAAGATTGGCGCCGCCGCAGACAAGATCAACGCGAAGGTCGAGTCCGCTGAAACTCGTATCCGCGACGCGGTCCAGTCGGCACGCGCCGAGATCGAGGCCGTCGCCGCGGAAGTCACGCAGGAAATGGTCGCCCGCCTCACGGGCATTCAGGTCGATCGTACGGAAGCTTCGAACGCGGTGAAGGCGGAACTCCATGTCTGAGCAACCGACCACCACCTCGACCGAAGTACCTTCGCATGAGGGGCCGGAACCGACCTTCCTGGGCTTGAACGCGCCGGCCTTCATCTCCCTGGCGATGATCGTCGTGATCGCAATCATCGTCTGGAAGAAGGTGCCGGCCGCCATTGGCAAGGCCCTGGACGACAAGATCGCCGTGATTCGTGATCAGCTCGCTGAGGCTGCAAGCCTGCGCAAGGAAGCCGAAGCGCTGAAGGCGGAGTATGAGTCCAAAGCCAAATCGGCCGACAAGGACCGCGAGGCTCTGCTCGAGCGCGCACGGCACGAGGCGGATGAAATCGTCGCCAAGGCAAAGACTGACGCTGAGGCCCTCGTCGAGCGGCGCACGCGCATGGCGGAGGACAAGATCGCCGCCGAGGAACGCTCCGCCATCGAGCAGTTGCGGTCCTCGACCGCTAATGCCGCTGCAAGGGCTGCGGCAAAGCTGATCGCCGAGCGCCATGATGCCGCGACCGACGCTCAGCTCGTTGATCGCGCCATCAAGGAAATTGCAGGCCGCTAAGTCTCACTGCTGATGCTGACCACCAGGCTGACTGACGCCCTCTAGCGCTTCAGCGGCACAGTCGATGTCGGTCTGGCGGCTGAGATCGCCGAGGCTGACGATCCCGCAGAGCCGTTCCTGCTCGTCGACGACCGGGAGGCGGCGAACTTGAGCTTCACTCATCCTGGTCGCGGCGTCCTCGACGTCGTCGTCGACCCGTGCGCAGACCATGTCATTGGTCATCAGCTCGCGGACGGGCGTGTCCGGCCCATGACCTTCGGCAACGCCACGAACTGCGATGTCGCGATCCGTGATCATGCCGAGCAGCCTGTCACCCTCGGCAACCGGGATGGCACCGGCGTCCGCGCGCAGCATGAAGCTGGCCGCCTCGCGCACGGTCTGGTCGGGACGAATGGTCTGGACGTCGCGAGTCATCACTTCGCTGACTTTCATGAGGTTTCTCCTCTTCCGGAAATCCAACGCCCACAACGAACGGCTGAAGAGCGACGTTCCTGTCGTTACGGTGTGTTCTCGGTCAGGAGATCATAGGTGGCGACCAGTTCGTCGCGTTGGTTGAAGATTTCCACCGCCCAGCGCACGACGCCGGTGTCCTCGCTCTTGAGCGACTTGGAGCGGACGCTGAGCTCCACGCGCATCGAATCGCCAGGGTAAAGTGGGGTCAGGAAGCGCAGATCCTCGAGACCGGTGTTGGCCAGCACTGGGCCGGGATCCGGATCGACGAACAGACCCGCCGCGAAGCTCAAAATCAGATAGCCGTGGGCAACGCGACCCTCGAAGATCGGCGAGGCCTTCGCGGCTTCCTCGTCCATGTGAGCGTAGAATTTGTCGCCGGTGAACTCGGCGAAATGCTCGATGTCGTCGATCGTCACCGTGCGGCTGTCGGTCTTCCACGTATCGCCGACGTGGAGCTCGCTCATCTTCAGCCGGAACGGGTGCACTGCGATGATGTGCTTGGGTGCGCCCGGGATGTACTGCTCCGTGATCGCAGCAATCATCTTCGGTGACGACTGGATCGCGGTGCGCTGCATGTAGTGCTTCACGCCGCGCACCCCGCCCATTTCCTCGCTTCCGCCCGCTCGGCCCGGTCCGCCGTGGACGAGTACCGGCAGCGGTGAGCCGTGGCCGGTGGATTCGGCGGCATTGGTGCGGTCGATCACGAGCATGCGCCCGTGATAGGCTGCAGCGCCCTGGATGAACTGTCGCGCTGCCTCCGGCGAATGAGTAAAGAGCGATAGTGCGAGGCTGCCCTTGCCGCGGTTCGCTAGCGCGATCGCGTCGGCGATGTCCTTGTAGGGCATGATGGTTGAGACGGGGCCGAAGGGCTCGCAGTCATGCACGGCAGCAGTGCCCCACGGATCGTCGGTCCGAAGCAGCACGGGCGGCAAGAATGCGCCGCCCGGAACCGGCGGCTCGGCGTTCGGATCGCCGGCAACGACACGCGCGCCGGCGGCTTCCAGCTCGGCGATTCGAGCGCGGACGTCATCGCGCTGACTGATGCTGACGAGTGCGCCCATGCGTGTGTCCTCGGCGCGTGGATCCCCGACCTTGGTTTTCGCCAAGCGGTCGGCGAGCGCCTGCTGGACTGCATCGAGATACTCGGCCGGAGCCATTGCGCGCCGGATCGCGGTGCACTTTTGCCCCGCCTTGACCGTCATTTCCGTCGCAACCTCCTTGACGAACAGGTCGAACTCGGGCGTGCCGGGCGCGGCGTCGGGGCCGAGCAGTGATGCGTTCAGGCTATCCTGCTCGGCGACGAAGCGGACCGATTCCCGGATGACGGCCGGATGGGTGCGCAGTTTCAGGGCGGTGTGCGCCGAGCCGGTGAAGCTGACGATGTCCTGTCCGGTAAGATGGTCGAACAGGTCGCCGACGCCGCCGACGATCAGCTGGATCGCGCCCGGCGGCAGGATGTCCGCCTCGATCATGATCTTGAATGCCGCCTCGGTGAGGTAGGACGTCGCCGACGCCGGCTTCACGATCGCCGGCACACCGGCAAGTAAGGTTGGCGCGAGCTTCTCGAGCATCCCCCACACCGGGAAGTTGAAGGCGTTGATGTGCACCGCGGCGCCCTGCAGCGGCGTGTAGATGTGCTGGCCGACGAAGGTGCCGTTCTTCGACAGGCCTTCGAGCTGACCGTCGAGCAGCACGTGCGCGTCGGGAAGCTCGCGCCGCCCCTTGGACGAGAAGGAGAAGAGGGTCCCGGCGCCGCCCTCGATATCGATCCAACCGTCCTTTCGGGTGGCTCCGGTTAGATAGTTGAGCTCGTACAGCTCCTCCTTGCGAGCCATGATCGCGAGGCCGAGCGCTTTGATCATTCGGGCGCGGTCGTGGAACGTCAGCTTGCGCAGCGCCGGCCCGCCGACCTCGCGGGCGTGACGGAGCATCTCACCGAAGTCGAGTCCTCCGGAGCCTGTCGTGGCTACCGGTGCGCCGTCGATCGCGCTCGGGATCTCGACTACGCCGTCACCAGCGACCCAGCGGTCGCGTTCGTAATTTAGGAGCTTGAGAGTTTTCATGCCCGCCCCTTAGAGGAACTTCGCTGCAAGCAGGAGAGGGCAGGACATGATCGATCCGGTACGACCGATTCCGATCGAGGATATCGAGCAGGCGCGGGGACGGATCGCCGGGACGGTGCTGCGCACGCCGCTGGTGAGGCTCAATGTGGACGATCCGCGGGCAATCTACCTGAAGCTCGAAAATCTGCAGCCTACCAACGCGTACAAGATTCGCGGCGCAACGAACGCCGTCGCGCGGCTTTCGGACGAAGAGCGGGCCAAGGGCGTGTGGACGATCAGTGCCGGCAATGCGGGGCAGGGCGTCGCCTACGCGGCGCGGCAGTTCGGCATTCCGTCCACGGTGGTCGCGATCGAGACTGCGCCGCAAACCAAGCTCGATCGGATGCGGGCGCTCGGCGCTGAGATCGTGCCGGTGTCGTACGAACGAGCGTGGGTCGCAGCGGAGGCGCATGAATTTCCTGGGCTCGACGGCACCTTCGTCCACCCCTTCGACAATCACGACTTTATCGCCGGACATGGGACAATGGGCCTCGAGATCCTCGAAGACCTGCCTGAAGTCTGCACGGTCATCTGCGCGATCGGTGGCGGTGGGCTGATCACCGGCGTCGGAAGCGCCATCAAGGCGAAGCGGCCTGAAGTGAAGGTATTGGGCGCCGAGCCGGAGACGGCGGCGCCCTATGCCCTGTCCCTCCGCGAAGGCGGGCCGCGCAAGTTCGAGAATTGGAAGGCGTCATTCGTGGACGGCGCGGGCGGGCAAAGCGTCGTCGAGCGCATGTGGCAGCGAATGCGGCCGGTGACGGACGGCGCCATTACTGTCACCTTGGAGCAGACGCGCGACGCCATGCGGCTGATTGCCGAGAAATCGCGGACAGTTGCCGAAGGCGCAGGCGCGTTGTCGCTCGCAGCTGCGCTTGCGGATCAATCGCTCGAAGGTCCGATCGTCTGTGTCGTTTCGGGGGGCAATATCGACCTTGGCAAGTTCGCTGAGCTTGTGAGCGATTAACTCGGTTCGCGTCGTCTGAGGCCGATTGCGCCTGTCGCGATGAGGGCCAGGAGACCGAAAAAGCTCAGCGCCCCGCCCACCTTCTCCGATGTCGTGATCCCAAGCGTTCGCACGCAGTCCCTGCCTCTGTAGGATAGCAGCTGTGTGCGGGGAGCGGCGAAGGTCACGGCGGGCGCTCCGCCGCACTGGACGCTCCATGCCGGGAAATAGAAAACAGGTTCTGTCGTCACGCCGTCGGAAAATTCCATTCGCGAATGAGCCTCCGCGACCTGGAGCGCCCAAATCGATGGCCAGCCATACGGCCGTTCTCCAGGCGGAAGATTCTCCGGCACATCCGGATGAAGCCTATTCAGAGCCGTTATCGTCACCGGATACGGGGGAACTCTAGCGATCATCACATAAGCGGTTGCGACAAGCAGCGGCGCAATTGCCTCTGCCAGCTTGCGCGGCGTCCAGGCGGCTTGGGCGAATGCGGTCGCCAATCCAAACTCTGCGAGCGGCATGATGCGAAATGGGAACTGTACCGAACGAAGTATCGGGGCAGTCCAAACGAATGGAACGAGCCCGATGCCGAGGAGTATGCAGGCAATGGCATAGGCTGCCCACCGCGAGCGGTTTCGCAACATCAACGCAGCAGCCGGTATCGTGAGTGCAACGCCGATCCCGAGAATCACGAGATAGATTCCGGTGCGGAAACTCGCGTTCCAAAACGTCCAATGGCTCGGCTCGAGCATGCGCGTTCCCCACAGCGCCGAGGCATCGCGATATCTTTCAAGCCCCAGTGCGGGGACGAGATAGATGCAAGCCAATGCAAGGCCGATCGCCAGTCCGGCTGCCGTCGCGGGGAGTGTGCGAGGTGCCCGATATGCCCGCCAGGCCGCATAGGGGCCGACGAGGAACACTGACGCAAGAAGAGCGAGCGGCAGGTGCGAGCAGATAAGCGCAGCATAGGCGACAGCCGTGACAAGAATGCCGCTGGCACGTCCTTCGCGGATTTTGCGAAGGCCAAGCATCACAAACGGGATGGCAGCCATCCCAGCCGCTTCGGCGAGGGCACCACGGAAGTAGAAGTCAAACACATGATAGGGAGCGATCACGTAGACCAGGGCGCCCGCTAATGGCGTCCGCGACTGTCCCTTGGACCAGAGGTAGACACCCACTCCAGATAACATCGACGCGGCGATGAACGTCGCAACAATCGCAGCGTAAGTTGAAAGGCCCGCGAACTCGAAGAGTGAGCCAAGATAAAAGCAAAGGGGCGGATAATAATAAAAGACGGGCGAACCCAGGCCGTGATGGGACAGTGGAAGCCAGCGCGGATAGAGATTGCCGTGCGCCAGCTCGCGCGCGAATTGGTCGAGCCAGACCCAATCGATCCAGAATGACTCGTTGAGACGCGGGGTGCCAAACAGTGCGGGCAGGAACACTCCAACGGAAACCGCTGCTATCGCAACGAAAACGAGTGGCTCCCGAAGCCGGTAATCGGTCGTCAAGAAGGAACGTCCAGCATCCGTAGGTTGAAGCGGTGGGCGGTTGGGTGACTGCTCGACAGCCCGCCGTCGACCACCAGCGCTGTGCCGTTCACGTAGCTTGCTTCGTCGGAGGCGAGGAACAAGGCGGCATGGGCGATTTCGGCGGGTTCGCCGCCGCGCTGTGTCGGATTGAGCTCGCCGAGCCGCTCCTCGCGGCCGGTGGCCCGCGCGAGTTCATAGAGTGGTTTGGTCATGCCGGTCTCGATCAGGCCGGGGCAGATGGCGTTGACCCGCACCCCGGAGCCCGACAGCTGCTGCGCCGCATTCTGGACGAGGTTGATCACGCCGGCCTTCGACGCCGAATAGGCCGCGCCACCGGCGCCTGAACGAAGTCCGGCCACGCTCGCCGTGCAGATGATCGAGCCGCTGCCGCGCTTGGCGATTACCGGCCCTGCATATTTGATCGCCAGGAACGGCCCGATGAGATTGACCCGCAGGATCTCGGCCCAGTCGGCTTCCGTCTGTTCAGCGATGGTCGCGAAGCCGCCGGAGATGCCCGCGTTGGCGAAGAAAATATCGAGCCCGCCATACTGCTGAACGACCTGATCGACGAGGTCGCGCACTGCCTCTTCGCTGCCCGCGTCTGCTCGCACGTCGGCGCCGTCGCCGACGTCCGCGCCGACTACGGTCGCACCCTCGCTGTGGAAGAGCTCGACGGTCGCCTTGCCGATCCCCGATGCCGCGCCAGTGACGATCGCGACCTTGCCTGCCAGTCTCTGCATGGCTGTCTCATAGCCAACTGACACTGTTGCTGATAGGCGGCGCCGATGGATTTCAGCCAGGCTCCGAACGAGACCGAATGGCGCGACCGCGTTCGTGCTTTCATGGACCAATATGTCCGGCCGCTCGCGCCCGACTATGAGGCGCAGCAGCGTGAGGGCGAGCGCTGGAAGGTCCTCCCGGTCGTGGAGGAATTGAAAGAAAAGGCCCGGGTGGAGGGCTTGTGGAACCTCTTCATGCCGCCCTCGCACGGAGCCACGCCAGTGGACGATAGCTTCCGGTTCGAGGGGCCGGGTCTTTCCAACCTCGAATATGCGTTCTGCGTCGAGGAGATGGGCCGCATCTTGTGGTCGTCGGAGGTGTTCAACTGCTCCGCGCCCGATACCGGCAACATGGAGGTCATCAACCGCTACGGCACGCGCGAGCAGAAGGATGAATGGCTAAAGCCGCTGATGGACGGCGAGATTCGCTCGGCGTTCCTGATGACCGAGCCCGACGTCGCCTCGTCCGACGCCACCAACATCCAGTGCCGCATCGAAATGCGCGGCAATGAATATGTGATCAACGGCCGCAAATGGTGGTCGAGCGGTGCCGGCGATCCGCGCTGCAAGGTCGCGATCCTGATGGGCAAGACCGATCCGTCGGCAGAGAAGCACCAGCAGCAGTCGATGATCCTGATGCCGCTCGATGCGCCTGGGGTCACGATCAAACGCCACCTGCCGGTGTTCGGTTATGACGACGCGCCGCACGGGCACATGGAGATCGTGCTCGAGGACGTGCGCGTGCCGCCTTCGAACATGCTGCTGGGCGAGGGCAGGGGCTTCGAGATCGCGCAAGGGCGGCTCGGGCCGGGCCGCATCCACCATTGCATGCGTACGATCGGTGCGGCCGAGGAAGCGCTCGACGCGATGGTAAAGCGACTGATGTCGCGTGTCGCGTTCGGCAAGACGATCGCTGAACAGGGCGTGTGGGAAGAGCGCGTCGCCAATGCGCGCATCGACATCGAGATGACGCGCCTGCTGTGCCTCAAGGCCGCGGACATGATGGACCGGGCAGGCAACAAGGGCGCGCAGGGCGAAATTGCGATGATCAAGGTCGCCGCGCCGATCATGGCGTTGAAGATCATAGACGACGCAATTCAGGCATTCGGGGCGGCCGGCGTGTCCGAGGATGCGGGACTAGCGCGGACCTATTCCCAGATCCGAACGCTGCGGCTGGCGGATGGGCCGGACGAGGTGCACCGCCGCGCCATCGCCAGGCTGGAGTACAAGAAGCATCGATGAGCGAGCAGCAGCTCGACGAAGAATCGCTCGGCCGGTGGCTCGAGGCGAATGTCGAAGGGTTCCAGGGCCCGTTCGAGTTGACCAAATTTCCGTCGGGCCAGTCGAACCCGACCTACCGTATCCGGGCTGCGTCCGGCGACTACGTCATGCGGCGCAAGCCGTTCGGGAAGCTGCTCCCCTCCGCTCATGCAGTGGATCGCGAATATCGGCTGCTCTCGGCCCTGCATCCGCTCGACTTCCCCGTTCCGCAGCCGCTGGCCCTGTGCGACGATCCCGAGGTCATCGGCGCCATCTTCTACGTGATGGAGATGGCGAAGGGACGGCCTTACGCGAATGGCGCTCTCCCGGACTTCGATCCTCCGACGCGTCGGCTAATGTACGAGCAATTGATCGATACGTTGGCCGACCTGCACGTCATCGACCCTGACGCGGCAGGGCTCGCCGACTTCGGCAAGCCGGGGAATTATTTCGAACGGCAGGTGATGCGCTGGACGCGCCAGTATCGGGATTCTCAGACCGACTATCTGCCGGAGATGGAGCGGTTGATCGCATTCCTGCCGGAATCGCTTCCGGAGCAGTCGCGCACCTCGATCGTCCATGGCGACTATCGCATCGACAATGTCGTGTTCGACGGCGACGGCACGCTGACGGCGGTGCTCGACTGGGAGCTTGCCACGCTTGGCGATCCGGTCGCGGATTTCTCTTACCTCGCGATGCAGTGGATGATGCCTGCCGACGGCGCTGCCGGGCTGGCCGGACTGGATCTTGCCGCGCTCGGCATTCCTTCGCTTGAGGAGACGGTCGCGCGATATTCCGAGCGTTCCGGCGTGCCGGTCGGCGGCAAGCTCGACTGGTATTTCGCCTACAATTTGTTCCGCCTCGCCGGTATCGTCCAGGGTATCAAGAAGCGCGTCATCGACGGCACGGCTAGCCACGCACAGGCCGAGGTAATGGCGAAGCGCGTGCCGATGCTAGCCCGGGCGGCGTGGAGCTTCGCGCTGAGGGCCGGCGCCTGACGGTTGGAGCTGCGCTAGCCATTCCGGCTCGGGCTGGTCGAGGTCGTAATATTCGAAGATCAGGTGGATGCGGTCCGTCGAGCCGCGATTTTCGACGCCGTGGACGCCCATGTTGTTGACCTCGACGGCTTCGCCCTCCGGCAGCCGGTAGCCGACGCCATCGACGAAGAACGTAACTTGATCGTTCGTTACGAGCGGAACGTGGATCTTGTGCGGCCACTTCGCGGCGGGATTCTCGTCGCGGTGCGGGTGGATGACGCCGCCGGGAGCCATTCGCGCAAGCATGACGCGAGGGAATGCGCCGCGCACATAGCCGTAGGGAGTGGTTGCAGCGGCGAGTACTGGCTCGATCAGCGACCTCCATTCCGGCCAAAGAGGTCGGTCATGCGACTCTCGCCAATCGCGGAAGTTCGAGACGAAGCGTAAGACGATGTGCCGGGTCGCGTCGAGCGCTCCGAAACGATTGGGCTTGCTCGCATTCTCCGCATCCCAGAGCGGCTCCGGGACCGCCAACACCGCCTGACGCAAGCGGGTGATGTCTACCGGCCCAAGCGGCCGGATGGTGCTGGTCTTGCGCGGGTTCGGGTACATCGTCGTCAGAACTCGTAGCCGAAATATTCTAGGTCGCGCGCGTAGAGCTTGGCTACCCCGTCGATCAGCGGCTGGTCGTAATAGTCGCGATAATCGCGACGGCTGGACGCGTTGACCCGTTCGAGCGGGCGGCTTGGAATGCCGATGCGCTCGGCTGCTTCATCATAAGATGCCTGCATTTGCTCCACGCGGCCGAGATAGTCGGTCAGCAGGTTTCCATCCGTCCCGGCGACGAACCTATGCTGCGACTGAAACAGGATGTGCTGCCACGGCGGGTTCTCGATGAAGTGACGCATGACCCCGTGCGGGTTCTGCTCGAACTGCCCGCCTTCGCGGGTCATGAACGCGCAATAGGATATGAAGCGGTCGAACGGGTTGCGGACGAAGGCGAACTTGAAGAAGCCGTCGAAGTCCTCGGGCCGGAAATGGGGCCGCACCTGCTGCAGGCTGAGGTGGCCGTGGCCGACCTTCGCGAGGTCGAGGATCGGGAGCTTACGGTTCACGAACAGCCCGACCTGCTCCATGTCCTGCGGTCCCATATGCTCGCGCAGCGCCTGCCGGATGGCATGAGTGCCGGTCTTCGGAATGGCGGCGAAAATGAAGCGGTGCTGCTGGGAAATGATCATTGGCCGGTAAAGTTTGGCTTTCGTTTTTCCAGGAACGCCGCAACGCCCTCGCGATAGTCATCGGTGAATCCGAGGCGGCGCATCGCGCCAGCCTGTCGCTCGAGTTCCTCGTCGAGACTGTATTGCCAGCTCGAGCGGATCATCTCCTTGGTGGCGGCGAGGCCGAGCGGCGGGAGCGACGCGAGTTTGTTGGCGATGGCGTCCACTTCTGCATCCAGCGCGTCGTCATCGACGGTCTTCCAAATCAAGCCCCATTCGGCCGCTTCTTCGGCTGGCAGCGGTTCGCCGGTGAGCGCCAGCCCGAGCGCGCGAGCCTGTCCGGCTAGGCGTGGGAGGTGCCAGGTGCCACCGCTGTCGGGAATCAGGCCGATCGCCGAGAAGCTCTCGATGAACTTGGCCGATTTCGCTGCCACGACGATATCGCAGGCGAGCGCGATATTGGCGCCGGCGCCTGCGGCGACGCCGTTCACCCGGGCGATGATCGGCTGCGGCATGGTCGCGATCGTGCGGACAAGCGGGTTCCAATAAAGTTCGACCGTCTCGCCGAGATCCACCGCCTGACCCGGCGAAACGGCCCGGTCGTTGAGGTCCTGCCCCGCGCAGAAGCCACGTCCCGCTCCGGTAAGCACCACCACACGCGCCTCGTGGAGGTTTGCCAGCGCGTCGCGCAACTCCTCGTGCATCTGCACCGTGAAGCTATTCAACCGGTCCGGGCGGTTGAGCGTGATCCGCGCGACGGCCCCATCCGCCTTGAAGTCGATAGTCTCGTAAGCCATGCCCGCCGAGTAGCGAAGGAGAGGGCGTGGACGCAAACGAACTTGCCAAACGTGTGGCACACCACATGCTCGATGCCGAAGGAACGGGTCCAGCCTGGGGCATCACCATCGAGGAAGCCCGCGAGGACTATGCGCGGGTGTCGATGGTCGTCCGGCCCGACATGCTCAACGGCCACGGTTTTGCGCACGGCGGCATGATCTTCGCGCTCGCCGACAGTGCATTCGCTTACGTCTGCAACGGCGCGAACCACGCGAGCATGGCCGCACAGGCCTCGATCGTCTTCCTCGACAAGGTCCGCGAAGGTGAGACTTTGATAGCCGAAGCGATGGAAGTGGCGCGCGAGGGGCGGGCCGGCGTCACTCGCGTGGCTGTTCGCGCGGGCGATGGCCGGACCGTGGCCGAATTCACGGGGTATTCGCGGACGCTCGGTGGGCCCGTTATCGGCTGAGTGCTGCCGACCGGCTCCTCAGCCGCAGCGCCTGGACGACAAGCACGAGACCCGTCCCGAACGCAAAAAAGGCGATCAGCCATGCGGCCGAAAGGATCGATGCGGCGGGATAGGGAAGCACCAGCGCAATGACCGCCACCCCAAGAAGGACCGATATCGCGCCTGAGATCCCGAGCAGCCACTCACCCTCGATCTCCTTTCGAAGCCTGACCGCCGCAGCGATTTCCAATGCTCCGGTGAGAATCGCCCATACCGAGAGCATCAGAAGCACGACGAAGGAGTAAGCGACCGTCGCGACGAGTGGCATTACCAGGAACAATATGCCGATGAGGATTCCGATGATCCCGCTCAGGATCAGCGCACCCCATCGGTGGCCCGGCTCGCGCGCCCCCCGGACACCCGCCACGAGGGAGGCGATCCCGTCGACGAAACAATAAGCCGCGAACACCATCGTGAAGGCGAAGACGGCGCTCAATGGGAAGACGATCGCGCCGATGCCCAGCGCGAGGGCGATAACGCCGCGCGCCATGAACCATTTCCAATTGTGTGCTGGAAGGATGAGGACCCCGGAAACCATCATCGTCTCCCCGATTTGAACCATGGCAAGGCAAACGCTACATCGCCCCTATGTACACGACCGAGCTGCAGAAGACTGCGAAAATCGAGAATCTCGAGGACCCGAAGCTTCTCGAGGCCTTCGAGGCGCGGGTCGCGGCGGACGAATTCATCGAGCCCAAGGACTGGATGCCTGAAGCTTATCGCCGCACGCTGACGCGACAGATCAGCCAGCATGCGCATTCGGAGATCGTCGGTATGCTGCCGGAGGGCAACTGGATCACGCGTGCGCCGTCGCTCCGGCGCAAGGCAATTCTGCTCGCCAAGGTGCAGGACGAGGCCGGGCATGGGCTATATCTTTACTGCGCGGCAGAGACGCTCGGCACGAGCCGCCAGCAGATGATCGAGGCGTTGCACAGCGGCAAAGCGAAATACTCGACCATCTTCAATTATCCGACGCTCACCTGGGCGGACATCGGCGCGATCGGCTGGCTGGTCGACGGCGCGGCGATCATGAACCAAGTGCCGCTGCAGCGCACGAGTTACGGTCCCTACGCCCGCGCGATGGTGCGGGTGTGCAAGGAAGAGAGCTTTCACCAGCGCCAGGGCTACGAGATCATGATCGCGCTGGCGAACGGCACGGCCGAGCAGAAGCGCATGGCGCAGGACGCGCTCAACCGCTGGTGGTGGCCGAGCCTGATGATGTTCGGCCCGCCCGACGCCGACAGTCCGAACACGGCGCAGTCGATGCGCTGGCGGATCAAGCGCGAGACCAATGACGAGCTTCGACAGAAGTTCGTCGACATCACCGTGCCGCAGGCGGATTTCCTTGGGCTGAGCGTCCCCGACGCGGCTCTCAAGTGGAATGAGGAAAAGGGCGGCCACGACTTCGGCGAAATCGACTGGGAGGAATTCTACGCCGTCGTTCGCGGTGAAGGCCCGGTCGCCAAGGAGCGGATGAAGGCCCGCCGGGAGGCGTGGGACAATGGCGCATGGGTCCGCGAAGCCGCGGCCGCGCACGAGGAGAAGCGCCGCGCGAGGAAGGCGGCGTGAGCAGTGACTGGCCGCTCTGGGAGGTTTTCGTCCGTGCCAAGGGCGGTCTTTCGCATCGCCACGTTGGCAGCGTTCATGCTCCTGACGCGGAGCTCGCGCTCCGTCACGCGCGCGACACCTACACGCGGCGGCTCGAAGGAGTGAGCCTGTGGGTCGTGCCCTCGGCCAAGATCGTCGCGAGCGATCCTGACGAAGTCGGCGAGCTGTTCGAGCCTGCGGAAAGCAAGATCTACCGGCACCCGACCTTCTACGACATCCCGGACGAGGTGAAGCACATCTGATGGCTTCCCTGCCGCCGATCGACGTGCCGAAGGGAGCGACCGGCGCGGGAGCCTTTGACGCGCCTGCTGCGGGCGAGCGCGATGCTGCGTATTTCGACTATCTGCTGCGCCTTGGCGATGACGCGCTCGTGCTGGGCCAGCGGCTCGGCGAATGGTGCGGTCACGGGCCGGTGCTCGAGGTCGACATCAGTCTCGCAAATCTCGCGCTCGATCTCGTCGGACAGGCGACTTTGCTTCTCAACGAGGCGGGCGACGGCGATCGGCTCGCCTTCCACCGCGACGTGCTCGACTTTCGCAATTGCCTGTTGGTCGAGCAGCCGAACGGCGACTTCGCGCAGACGATCGCGCGCCACCTGCTCTACACGACGTGGCAGCACATACTGCTGCAGCGGCTGACCCAGTCGAGCGACCGGTTTCTGCGCGAATTCGCCCACAAAGCCGTGAAGGAAGTCGCCTATCATCGCGACCTCGCGTCCGAGTGGACGATCAGGCTCGGCGACGGAACCGAGGAGAGCGCTCGGCGGATGGCCGGCGGCCTCGAGTGGTGCTGGCGCTTCGTGCCCGAACTTTTCGAAGTCGACGAGACGATGCAGGCGGCCATCGACGCAGGCTTCGCCCCCGATCCGCGCGAGCTTGAAGAGGAATATCGCTCCGCCATTTCCGCCGTACTCTCCGAAGCGGAATTGCAGCCGCCGCCCGACCAACGTCCGATCCTCGGAGGACGGCGCGGGCATCACAGCGAACATCTCGGCCATCTTCTCGCGGTGATGCAGTTCCTGCCGCGCACCTACCCCGACGCGACCTGGTAATGAGCGTTCATTTCCATTCGTTGAAGGTCGCGGAGATCGTCCCCGAGACCACGGAAGCCAATTCGATTCGGTTTGAGATCCCGCCCGAGCTTCGCGAAGCATTTGCCTTCAGAGCGGGGCAGCACCTGACCCTTCGAGCAACGATCAACGGCGAGGAAGTCAGGCGAAACTACTCGCTGTGCACCACCCCCGCTGACGCCGATTGGATGGTGACGGTCAAGCGTATTGGCGGCGGGCTCTTCTCCAACTGGGTCGGCGACCAGTTGAAGCCCGGTGACACTGTTGAAGTGATGGTCCCACACGGCAGCTTCACAACGGATTTCGAGCCGGCGAGGCAGCGCCATCTCGTCGGCATCGCCGGCGGTTCGGGCATCACGCCCGTGATATCGCTGATCAAGACGTTGCTGCGCGAAGAGCCGCAGAGTCGCTTCACTTTGCTGTATGGCAACCGCGATAGCAGCTCAGTTATCTTCCTCGAGGCGCTCGCAAATCTGAAAGACAAGCATCTGGGGCGCGTGGAAATCTATCACTTCCTCGACCAGGAAGAGCAGGACATCGATCTGTTCAATGGGATGCTCAATCGCGAGCGGCTGGAAGAGGCGATTGCGGCGCTCGTGCCCGACGCCGGCGAGGTGGACGGCTGGTTCATTTGTGGGCCCGGCCCGATGATGGACGCCGCTGAAGGCGCGCTGCTCGATCGAAACATTCCGAAGGACCGGATCCACATCGAGCGCTTCACGGCGGACCGCCCGCCCGAAGCGGTATCGCGCGAAATGGCGGAGCTTCAGACGCAAGCTGAAGGTGTCAGCGTCGCCGTCACGCTCGATGGCCGTACCCGGCGTGTTCCGTTCACGGCCGGCAACATCCTCGACAGCGCGCGCGCTTCCGGGCTGCCCGCTCCGTTCGCCTGCAAGGCGGGCGTCTGTGCGACCTGCCGCGCAAAAGTCACCAAAGGGAAAGTCGAGATGGCCGCGCGCTACGGCCTCACGGACGAGGAAGTCGCAGCCGGCTACGTGCTGACTTGTCAGTCGGTGCCGCTCGGAGACGGCGTCGCTGTGGATTACGACGCCTAATTTGGCTAATCGCGTTTCATGCTGGACCGAACCGACGTGAAGGCCAAAGGGCTCGCCGATCTTCCGCCCGTCGAGAGCGATTCGCTCCTGGCGCTGATTGCGCTCGCCGAAGCCGATCCGCGACCTGAAAAGATTGATGTCGGCGTCGGCGTGTACCGCGACGGAGCCGGGCGTACGCCGATCCTGCAGGTGATCAAGGAAGCGGAGCGCCGCCTCGTCGAAACGCAGGCCAGCAAGTCCTATCTCGGAAGCGCGGGCGACAAGCGCTTTGCCGAGCTTCTGCGCCCCATCCTGCTTGGCGAGCATGCGTACGACGAGCGAATCGTCGGCGTTCAGACGCCGGGCGGCACGGGCGCAGTCCGGCTCGGCATGGAGCTGATCGCCACGGTCAATCCTGACGCACGCGTCCTGGTTGGCACGCCGACCTGGCCCAATCATCCGCCGATGATCCGCGCGTCGGGTCTCGAGATGGTCGAATATTCCTATTACGAGCGCGCTCAATCGATCGTCCGCTTCGACGCTATGACGGAGGCGCTATCGAGTGGGCGGCCGGGAGACATCGCCCTGCTCCACGGCTGCTGTCACAATCCCACCGGTGCCGACCTCGACCATGAGCAATGGGCCAAGGTGACCCGGTTGATCGTCGAGCGTGGGCTGATACCGTTCGTCGACATTGCGTATCAGGGTTTCGGCCGCGGCCTGAACGAGGATGCGCACGGGCTTCGCGGCATTCTATCCGCCTGCGATGAAGTGGTCATCGCGCAGAGCTGCGACAAAAATTTCAGCGTGTACCGCGATCGCGTGGGCTCGCTGTTCCTGAAGACAGGATCCCGCGAGGCCAGCGAAAGAGCCATGGCGCATGTCTACCAGCGCGCGAGAGAGATGTGGTCGATGCCGCCTGACCATGGCGCGGCCGCCGTGCATATCGTGCTCGAAGACGACCAGCTTCGAGCGCGGTGGCATGTCGAACTCGCCGCCATGCGCGATCGCATCAATTCGGTACGCCAGCGCATCGCGGCGGCGCATCCGCGGCTCGCTTTCATCGGCGGTCAGTATGGAATGTTTTCGATGCTCCCCATCTCTAAGGAGCAGGTACTCGGTCTGCGCGCCAATTACGGGATCTACATGGCCGATAGCGGTCGCTTCAACGTCGTGGGCATGAGCGACGAGCAGATCGATCGATTTATCGAAGCCGTCGCCGAGTGCCTCGATGGCTGATCGAGACCCCGGCCGCGTGTCCGCCGAAGTCGATTGGCGGGAGGTAGCCCGGCTCGTTCTGACAAGCCGGGAGATGGACCGGATCGAGGAGCAAGAGCTCGTTCCGGCCAAGAAGGTGCTCTATCAGTTCAGCGCGCGCGGGCACGACCTGGCGCAGGTGTTGCTCGGGCTTCAGCTCAAGGATGGTGATGCAGCGTGCGGATACTACCGCTCGCGGCCGCTGCTGCTGGCGCTCGGCGTTCCGCTGGCCGATGCGCTCGGCTCCGGAATGGGCCTCGCGGGGGGCTACTCCGACGGTCGCGATATCGGTGTCGTCTTCAACTATCCGAACCCCGGTGGTGCCCATGCTTTGCCGATGTGCGGCGGGGTAGGTGCGCAGTACGCGCCCGCCGTCGGATGGGCACAGGCGATCGCGTACCAACAAAAGGTGCTCAAGCAGGGGCCCTCCGACGCCATCGCATTGGTGCTCGGCGGGGATGCGAGTTGCGCAACCGGCGGATTTTGGTCGGCGCTAACTATTGCGACAACGCAACAGTTGCCGTTGTTAATGTACGTCGAAGACAACGGCTACGGTATCTCGGTTCCGTCGGAATATCAGACACCTGGCAAAGATATTGCCGCCAATCTCGCGAGCTTCTCCGGCCTGACGATCTTCAACGGAGACGGAACGGACCCTGTCGAGGCGTCAAAGCTGATCCACGATGCGGTTCAGCATGTCCGCACCCGGCGCAGCCCCGCTTTGCTCCGCCTGACCGTTCCGCGGCTCGAAGGGCATAGCTTTCAGGATACGCAGACCTACAAGTCCCAAGAGGAGATCGAGGCAGAGTGGGGTCGCGATCCGCTGCCCAAGCTCAAGGCCCACGGCGCGGGGCACCAGATCGGCGAAGAGCAATGGACGGACATGGAGCGGGAGACGGCGTGGCAAGTGCAGGCCGCGCTCGCCGAAGCCGAAGCACGAGGCGTTTCTTCGCCCGAGAAGGTCACGGCGAACGTCTTCTACGAAGGCGAAATGCAGCAGGTCGGGGGCCTGTCGAACAGTGGATACGAACCATCGCCTTCGACTGACGAGCCTTTCGGCGCGGGTCAGCGGATCAACATGGTCACCGCGATCCGCCGGGTTCTCGAACAGGAACTCGAAGCCAATCCACGGGTGTTAGTTTTCGGCGAAGACGTCGGGCCGAAGGGCGGCGTTCACGCGGTGACGCTCGGACTTCAGGAGAAGTTCGGGCGCGACCGGGTGTTCGACACGTCGCTCAACGAGGAGGGCATCGTCGGCCGCGCAGTCGGCATGGCGCTCGCTGGACTGATGCCCGTGCCCGAGATCCAGTTCCGCAAATATGCCGAGCCGGCTACCGAGCAAATCCACGATGCCGGCACGATGCGCTGGCGCACGCACAACCGCTTCGCAGCGCCGATGGTGCTCCGCGTGCCCGGCGGCTTCTTCAAGTGCGGCGACCCGTGGCACTCGATGACCAACGAGGTCGAGTTCGTCCATAATCCTGGGTGGAAGGTCGCGGTGCCGTCGAACGCGGAGGACGCCGTCGGGCTTTTGCGCGGATCCTTGCGCGGCAACGATCCGGTGCTGTTCTTCGAACATCGCGCTATGCTCGATGACAGCTGGGCGCGGCGGCCGTGGCCGGGTGACGATTACGTCCTGCCGTTTGGGCGTGCGAAGAAGACGCGCGGGGGCGACAAGATCACGATCGTGACCTGGGGCGCGATGGTGCCGCGCAGCGAGGCGGCTGCGGAAGGTTACAGCGCGGACGTCATCGACCTGCGCACACTTCAGCCGTGGGACAAGGAGATGGTGCTCGACAGCGTGCGCCGGACGCACCGCTGCCTGATCGTGCACGAGGACCTGCGCACCGGCGGCTTCGGCGCGGAAATCGCCGCAATCGTCGCCGACGAAGCATTCCTCGACCTCGACGCTCCGGTAGCTCGTGTCACGATGCCCGACATCCCGAGCCCGCATCATCCCAAGCTGATGGAATGGGCGTTGCCCAGCCCGGCGAGCATCCGCGCCGAGATCGATCGGTTGATCGGTTTCTGAAATGATCGAAGTGCGCGTTCCCGACGAGCAGGAAGGCACCAAGGCGGTCGTGCGCGCCTGGCTCAAGCAGGTCGGCGACGCCATCGCCGAGAATGATCCGCTGGTGGAGCTCGAGACTGACAAGGTGACGCAGGAGGTACCTGCGCCGGCAGCGGGAGTGCTGGCGGAGATTGTGCTCGACACGGATGCTGAGGCGGTTCCGGGAGCGTTGCTGGCGCGGATCGAAACGGAAGGCGCCGTCACTAGATCGAGCGCCCCTGCGAAGGCAGGAGGCCAGCCGGAAGTCGAAGAAAAGCCTGGCCTCCTGCCTTCGCAGGAGCGCGGTCATTCTGAGACCCGGCTTAGCCCCTCGGTCCGTCGCGCCTGCCTGCAACACGGCATCGATCCATCGCGCATCGAGGGAACAGGCCGCGACGGCAGAGTCACCCGCGAAGACGTCGATCGCGCAGTCGCGTCCGCGACCGTGGTCAGCGTCGGTGAGCAGGTGACCGCGCAGCCACGGCAATTCTCGCCGCAGGATATCCCTCACGATCGAATGCGGATGGCGATTGCTGAGAACATGGTTCGGGCGGTCAGCGATGCGCCGCATGTCACGGCGGTGTTCGAGGCGGATTTTTCCTCCATCGCCGCGCACAAGTCGGCAATGGCCGCTCGCGGCGTGAAGCTCAGCTATACCGCTTACATCGTGAAGGCCGCGACCGAGGCGATGACGGTCTCGCCAGCGATCAACGGCCGCTGGGAGAAAGACCGGATCGCGATCTCGCCGACGATCGACATCGGCGTCGGCACGGCGCTCGGGGACAAGGGCCTCGTCGTTCCCGTTGTGAAGGACGCAGGCGCACTTGGCTTGGAGCAAATCGGCGCCAAGCTCGATCACCTCACCCGCCGCGCCCGCGAAGGAAAGCTGGAGCGTTCGGACGTTTCCGGCGGCAGTTTCACCATCTCCAACCACGGCGTCTCCGGATCGCTTCTCGCCGCCCCGATCATCCTCCACCAAGGCCAGGGCGCGATCCTCGGCGTCGGCAAGCTCGAAAAACGCGTCGTCGTCCGCGAGATCAATGGCCAGGACGCGATCCTCGTGCGCCCGATGGCCTATGTGACGCTCACCATCGATCACCGGGTCGTCGATGGTCACCAGACCAACGCATGGCTGTCGCGCTTCGTCGAAATCCTCGAAACCTGGCCCTCGGCCTAGACTTCGAGCACCACGTACGGTTTTCCGAACAGCGGCCTCAGCACAAATTGCGCGACATTGAAGACGGGCGTCCCGCGGGGCGTCCGTCCTTCGTATGTGCCGTGGTGCGCGTGGCCGTGAACGACCGCCTTTACATGGTCGAAACGGTCGATCGGTTCACACAGGCGCTGAGACCCGAGATATTGAAAGATCGCCGAAGGTTCGCCCTCGATCGTGTCGATGATCGGTGAATAATGAAGCACTGCCACACTGCGCTCGGTGCGCAGCGTTCTGAGCTGGTTCTCCAGCTTGCGGGCCTCGTTCATGACCTCGTCGACGAAGGCCTTGGCAATCGGCTCGCCGAACGGCGCAAGCTCGCCGCGACCGTATCCGCCCATGAAGCCCTTGACGCCGGCAAAGCCGACACCGTCGATCTCGACCGCCTGCTCATCCAGCACTGTCATGCCGGCCGAATGCAGGATCTCGCAGACTTTCTCGGGCTGGCCGCATTCATAGTCGTGGTTGCCCAGGACGCCGAGCACCGGGATCGAGCAGGACTTGATGTCCTCCGCCAGGATCTCCGCCTCGCTGGTCTTGCCGAAGTTGGTGAGGTCGCCGCACAATACGAGCACGTCCGCACTCGCTGAAATTTCGGCGAACATCTCGCGATAAGGCGCGACGCTGTTCTCCTGCACGTGGAGGTCGCCGATCGCCGCCACGCGCATCTTTCCGTTTTCACTTGCTGGCATATTGTTCTTCGAGATTTCCTACGGCGTCCGAAAAGCCCCACTGATCGACGTCGACCGCATAATCGCGAGGCGAGAAGATGCGTCCGCGGCAAACCTTCTTGCCCGGGCCCTTCACATCATATTGGTCTCGCAGGCGCTCGAGCAGCTCGTTCATGATCCAGCGCGGAACGACATGACGCTCGCTCGGATAGACGAAGCGGAAGTTGAGCAGCGCGATGAGCAGCACTTCCCAATAGAGCTCCATGTGGCTCAGCAGCTGCTTCCAGTCGATCTCGTCATGTTTTTTGAGGATCATATGCGCTACGTCGGCGCCGTCGTAGCGGTGATGGTCCTGCACAAAGATCTTCGACCAGATGAACTGGGTCGGCGGAACGAGCCTGACCTTCGCGCCGAACAGCTCGGCTTCCGGAGCGCCCACGAACCATTCGTCGGTGACGTGCGTCGTCACCGTCGGCATGTTCGTGATCACGTCGACGAACATCTCGCCGCGCGTGATGCGGTAGAGCCAGCGCTCGTCGACGATCTCCACGTCGAAGTCATGCTCCTTGAAGAAGTGGAGCATTTTGAGAGCGTCTCCGGCCTTCGCGAAGACGTCGACGTCCTTGGTCGGCCGGTCGATCCCCGTGTAGCTGGCAAGCGCATAGGTGCCGGACACGAGGAACGGAATTTTCGACTGCGCCATCAGCTGCAGCACTTCCGAATAGAAGGCTTCCGCCGCCGGTGGCGGCTGGATAAGGGTGCGTTCGGGCCGCGCGAGCGTCTGTTGGTCCATGCGCGCGCTAAACGGGGAGGGGGAAGGGACGGTTCCGAAGGAGCTGTTAACTACGCGTTTAACGCGTTATAATATCACTCGCCGACGGGATCGCCCCGCCTGAAAAACTTAGAGGGGCATATGAGCGTCCAGCAAGCTGACCTGGAAGTCCTCGAAGCCGCAATCCAGGGAATTCATCGCGCTCGGGTGAACCACCCGATCCTTTCGATTGTCGCGACCCGAACGGACTCGGTGGTCCTGGCGCAGGCCGCGCTCTCCGCCATCCGCGCGGGCGGATTCAAGATTGTTCGGGATCCTGAATCTGAAGTCGCGCTGTTCAACGACAGCTAGCGGGTGTGGTCCGACGGGCAGTGCGCAGCATTACGCGCCGCCCCAGATCGCTTCCGGTACGAAGATGTTTCCGTCTGAGTAAATTTGCACGGCTAGCAGATCCTCGGCGAGGCCGTAGGGGCCGTCGAGATCGACGACGTCGCACAGTTGGCCGAGAACGAAGCCGGGCGCCATGGCTAGCGTGGAGCCGCCCATGTTGCCGACCATCACCTGTTTGCCGAACAGGCGGGCGGCGCGTGCCATTTTCAGGGCTTCCGTGAGGCCGCCACATTTGTCCAGCTTGATGTTGATGACATCGAAATATTGGACGCGCTGTTGCAGCTCGCCGAGATTGAGAATGCTTTCGTCGGCCGCGACGGGAATGCCTGGGCGCCAGCCTTCAAGCGCTGCTTCGTCGCCGCGTTTGAGCGGCTGCTCGATCAGCGCGATCGACTGCTCTCGAGCAGCATCGGCGAGCGCGTCGAGATCGGCGGGAAGGAAACCCTGGTTCGCGTCTACGCCGATCCACGCGTCTGGCCGAGCCGTCCGGATAACCCGCATTCGCTCGCGGTCGACATCCAGATTGCCGTCGAGCTTCAGCTTGATCGACTTCGCGAAGGACAGGCGATCAACCTTCGTAGCAAGAACGGAGGGATCGTCAGCGGGCAGGGTGAAGGTCGTCACGAGAGGTTTTGGTCGCGGGACGCCCGCGAGCTGCCACACCGGAATTCCGCTTAGCTTGGCCTCCAGCTCCCACAAAGCGCAGTCGAGCGCGTTGCGGGCACCGCACGGGGGAAGCACGACCTGCAGATCTTCCCGCGTCATTCCCCCTTCGATCGCACCGCGGGTCTGCTCGATCGTTTCGAGCATGCGCTGCTGATCATCGCCGAGATAGTAGACGCCCGCGGCCTCACCGCGACCGGCCTGCTCGCCGTCGGTAATCTCCACGACGACCGACGGCATCGCTTCGAACACATAGCCGGTGATTCGAAACGGTTCCGCGAAGCGGATTGCGGCCTTTTCGACCTTGAGAGCACGCGCAGCGGTGGTTGTTGCCATGCGCACGGCATAGCAACGGAAACGTAAGTTTCAAATACAGAAACGCTAATCTGGCTGATCGACTTCCTGGGACAGCCGTATGCGCTTGCCCGCCGTATCGGCGAGCTGCTGGATTCCCTGGCCCGCGCAGACGGCAAGGACGGTGCACGGTTCTTCGCTGGTACGAACGTAACCGTGAGCCATGCCGCTATCGAAGTAGATTGAGTCGCCTGCGCCTAGCGTGAGCGGCGCATAAAGATCGGAGTGCAGCTCCATCGATCCGCGAAGAACGTAGAGATATTCTTCACCCCCGTGGCGGACCAGGCCACCGAGCTCGTCTACGCTTCTCGCCTGTACGTCAATAATGATCGGAATCATCATTTTTCCCAGCAAATCCGCCGCTGGGTAATGATGAACATGCTTCTCTGACTCGGCGTCCAGAGCTTCGCCGGCGCGTGTCACGCTGCGGCGCCCGACCGCGACGGGCGCGGCGCGTTCGTCCGGGCTTGCGAGAATGTCCTTGAGGTCGACGTTGAGTGCCTGCGCAAGCCTGATCAGCTTGTCGTAGGTGAGCGCCATCTTCCCATTTTCGAGCTTGGACAGCGTCGAATAAGGGAGGCCAGCTCGCGCGGAAAGCGCCCGCAGGCTGAGGCCCTGGCCAATGCGCACGTCGCGAATCGCCCTGCTCGGAGCCGGGACGTCATCCCCGTTTGAGCCGCGGTCATTCGTGCCGTTTTCTGCTCTAGATCCAACCATTTGACGCTCGCCTAGAAACCAGTTGCTATTCCGGAAACATCGTTGCAATGATGTTTGCACGACATTGCTTGGGGAGGCTAGTCTGATGATGAAACGCTCGGTCGCTGTTTGGCTGGCAGGTGCATGCGTAGCAGCGATGGCGTCGGGGGCTTCGGCGCAGAATGCACCGGCGGCGAAGGCGCAAGATGCGTCCAGCTCCGATCAAACCGATAACGAGAACATCGTCATCACGGCGACGAAGCGGCCACAGGTGCTGCTCGATGTTCCCCAATCCATCTCGGTTGTCTCCGGCGCGAACCTCGAGGCGCAGCATGCGACCAATTTCCAGGACTATCTCAAGCTCGTTCCTGGACTCCAGCTGAATCAGGACACACCCGGCGAGGGCCGGCTAATTGTCCGCGGCGTCAATACCGGCGGCGTCGCGTCGACCGTGAGCGTCTATGTCGATGACACGCCGTTTGGATCGAGCAGCGGTCTCGTCAACGGAGCCGTCCTGGCCGGTGACTTCGACACGTTTGACCTCAACCGGATCGAACTCCTGCGCGGGCCGCAGGGAACGCTCTATGGCGCCAGCTCTCTCAGCGGCGTGCTGCGGTTCATTACGAATGCCCCTTCGACGACCGGTTTCGAGGCTCGAGCACGGGCGGGCATCGAGGGGGTCGACAGCGGGGGCCTTGGGTACAACGCCAATGCGATGGTGAACGTCCCCCTGAGCTCGACGATTGCTTTCCGGGCTTCGGGCAATTTCCGCAAGGATGCTGGCTTCATCGACTCCACGGGTATTGGGGGCTCGGACCACGCCAAGAACATCAACGACGATCGGGTTTATGGTGGTCGCGCTTCACTGATGTTCAAGCCAAGTCAAAAGATCGACATCCGGCTTACGGCAATTGCGCAGAACATCGATGTGGATGCGCCAACGCTGATCGAAGCAGACCCGGTAAACCTGGAACCGCTACACGGCCTCACCGGCTCGCAGTTCGTTCCGCAGTTCTCAAACCTGCATTATCGGGTGTATAACGCGACCGGGACATTCGACCTCGGCTTCGCCAATCTCACGAGCTCAACAAGCTTCAGCAAGCAGAACCAAAACTTACGCGCCGATCTGACGCCTGGACTTAGCGGCTTCATCGCAACTTTCGTCGGGCCGAACGAATTCTTCGAGCCTCAGCAGACCAATTTGAGCAAGTTCACCCAAGAGCTTAGGCTTTCGGGTCAGACCTCATTTGCGGACTGGTTGGTTGGAGGCTTCTACACACACGAAAAGGGTCTGATCGAACAGGATCTGGTCACGGTCCAACCTGGAACGATGATTGTGATTCCGCCGCCATCCTTCTTTGGTCCTACGTGGGCGCATCTAG
>Ga0070671_100000357_pt1 | contig 31415 bp, 35 predicted proteins | sample KBSS73metaG_FD_65341 | JGI IMG/M metagenome (GOLD analysis project Ga0070671, IMG submission 65341) | Switchgrass rhizosphere microbial communities from Kellogg Biological Station, Michigan, USA - KBS S7-3 metaG | ecosystem: Host-associated > Plants > Roots > Rhizosphere > Soil ...
TCGGAATGGTCATGGAATGGGCCGATCGCATCGCCGCCCATGCCGACATTCAAATGAAGCTGCCGGCCCCTCTCATTTCCTGAACGGAGGGTGCGGGGCCGACCCTGCCTTTCCGCATCAACTTGACACAAAAAAAGAGGCGGGCCCGAAAGCCCGCCTCTCCCCTTTTAACGCTTGTCCTAGACTTAGAACTTGATCCGGGCACCGGCCGCGAAGCGGCGACCCAGCGGATCGTAGGTCGACGGGAACGTGTTGCCGCTGTTCTGCGACGTCGTACCCGCGGTGTTGCCTACGACCGGCGGCTTCTTGTCGAACAGATTGATGACCGTGAAGGTCAGATCGAAATGCTCGTTCACGTTGAAGCGCGTGGACCAGTCGAAGTAGTTGAACGCCGAGATCTTGTTGAAGTTGACCGTCTCGCCGTTGAACGTGCCTGGCAGCGACGCGATGGGCGACGAAGCCGGAGTGGTCACGATCGTTCCGCTGAACAGCGGCGTCAGGCCCGGCTCGTACTTCATCTTGCCGATGTAGCGCCACAGGAGCGAGAGATCGACGCGGCCCAGCGACAGGGTCGTGCGCTCGTTGAAGCTGTACTTCGGCAGCAGACCGCCCGCGGGGAAGCCGCAGTTGGCCGAGTAGTAGCCGACGCACTCACGATTGACCGAGGCGGCGCTGCTCGCGATCGCCTTGAACTTCTGGCTGTGCGTGTAGTTGCCGCCGAAGTTCAGGGAGAGCTTGGCTGGAGCATCGAGGATCGTGCCCAGGCTGTGACGATAGTCGAACGTGACGTCGACACCGTCGGTCGCAAGCTTGCCCTGGTTGGTCGTGATGCCGAACAGGCCGGGCGTGTTGACCGGGCTACCGTCAAGCTGACCGGTGATCGGGTTGCGGCGGATGATCAAGCAGGCCGGGCTCGTCGCCGCAGCCGCCGTCGCCGTCGCGCCCAGCGAGTCGCCGAAGCAGGCATTGATCAAGTCGCCCGGAGTCGCGACCGTGATCGCGTCCTTCACCTTGATGTTGTAGTAGTCGATCGTGGCGCTGAAGCCCTGGAAGAACGACGGACGGATCACCGCACCGACGGTCCAGGTGTTCGCCTTTTCCGGCTGCAGCGACAGGTTACCACCAGTGGTGATGTTCGCCTGGCCGGCAGTCGGCGCGTTCGGGATCAGGCCGATGCGGTTCACCGGAGCGCCCTGCGCTAGGCAGATGGCGCGAAGGTTGGTCGCGTTCGGACCGGTCGTCGGACGGGTCAGGCCGCACGGATCGACGCCGAGGTTGGTCAGCACCGTGTTCACCGGCGAGAACAGCTCCGCGATGTTCGGTGCACGAACGGCGCGCTGGTAGTTAGCGCGGAACTTGATGTCCCGAACTGGCGCCCAGCTACCCGCGATCTTCCAGGTGGTGGTGTTGAACTTGGGGCTGCCCGCCGTGGCGATCGTGTAGTGCGACCGACGGATACCGCCTTCGATCTGCAGTTCCTCGAAGAACGGACGATCGGAGACGATCGGCGCGATGACTTCGGCGAAACCTTCGTACACGTCGAGGCCACCAGTGATGTCCGGAGCAGCGCCGCCGGCGCCACCGAGTTCACCCGCAGTCTTGGCGAGAGCGTCCGAACGCTGTTCGGCGTGGTACTTACGATACTCGGCGCCGACCGCGAAGCTGACCGGGTTCTTCGCCCAGAGCTGCAGCGGGGTGTCGCCGTTGATCGTGCCGCGAGCCTGCGACAGCTCCGACTTGACCTGCGTGCTCGCCTGCTGGCTGATGAACGCGGCCATTTCCGGGGTGATCGAGCCATCCGGGCCGAAGATGTTCAGCGGCACGCAGTTGTTCGTCGTGGTCAAGCAGGTCGTCGTATTGGTGGCGAGCAATGCCTGGCGAACGCGCGACAGCAGTGCGTAGTTCTGAATGGCCTGCTTCTTGTCGCTGATACCGCGAGCGGCCCAGACGTCGAAGCCGATCTTGTCGGTGATGTCACCGCGGACGCCGGCACGGAAGTCGAACATCTGCGTGTTGTAGTCGCTGATGCGCGGCCCGATTTCAGGCATACGGCGACGGAGACCGAAGGTGTCCGTAACGTAGCCTGGACTGGTCGGGGTCAGCGCCGTAGCCGCCGCGGTGCACTGCGCTGCCGTCAGGGCAAGGTCAGTACAAAGCGTCTGGCGCTGCGCTGCACTCAGGAACGGGTTGCTCAGCGGCACGGTGACCGTATCGCCGAACACGCCCGACGGGGCGATGATCGTGTCGATCGTCGTGTTGCTGTACATGCCGCGGCCGTAGACCGTCAGGTGATCCGTGATGTCATAGTGACCGGAGCTGAACAGGTTGTAGCGCTTAAAGGGCACCTGGAAGACGTTGTACGGGCTGAAGTTATACGGCGCGTAGAAGTCGACGATGGTGTTGCCCAGCGGACCAACCTGCTGGCGGACCGGGAAGTTGACGAAGTCGAAAGCCGACGGAGACGTGGTCGACGAACCTGCGGCCGCGATGCTGCCCGGAGTCGAGGAGCTGACGGCGAGGTTCGACCACGGACGCTCGAGACCGCCCTGGTAGACCGGGTCGGACTCTTGGTAGCCCATGCTGATGACCGCGTTACCGCGGCCGTCGTCGAAGTTCGCACCCAGCGTGAGGTCGCCGCGGAGGTAGTTTCCGTCACCGCGCTGCGTGATCTGGTCGGAGACTGCGAGCTCCATGCCAGAGAAGTCGCTGCGGGTGATGAAGTTGATAACGCCCGCGACGGCGTCGGCACCGTAGGTCGACGAAGCGCCGCCGGTCAGCACGTCGACGCGGTCGACGAGGGCCAGCGGAATGATGTTCAAGTCGACGCGGCCGGAAAGATCGACCGGGACGACGCGCACGCCGTCGAGCAGGACGATGTTACGGTTCGTGCCCAAGCTGCGAAGGTTCGCGTAGGACGAACCGCCGTTGCCGTTGTTGACCTGCGCACCGATGCTCGGAGCCGCACCCGGAATGGTACGGAGAATGTCTTCGGCCGTGTTGGTCTGACGAAGCTGGACTTCGTCATGGCCAAGGACCGTGACCGGAGCGGACGCAACCAGGTTCGGGTTGCGGATCAACGTACCGGTGATGACGATTTCGTTGCTGGCGGTCGGCTCGGCAGGAGCTGCCGATTCGTTCGTCTGAACGCCCGCCGGAGGAGTCTTATCACTCGGCGCCGCGGGAGGCGTATTGCCCTGCGTGTCGGTCGGCGTGACTGGCGCGGGCGGCGCGGTCTCAGGGACCGTCTGGTTCTGCGCCAACGCTGGTGTTGCAAGCGCCATGCCTGCAATCACGGTGGTCGCGAGCAGCGACCCCTTAAAAGTGCTCTTGGACATTCTCTTCCCCTTCTGAATGCGGTGCGCTGTCCGCATACTTCCCCGCCGGATAGACCGACGCTGATTTGCCGTTCCTAAGTGGAAGAGGGACGCATAAGCAATGAGACGAGACGCCTACCCGACAAATCGGGGCGGCTCTGTTGCATTTCGGGCACAGGTTGCTTTCGAGCCAAAGTTGCGCACGATTTCAGTCAGAACCGGACGGGGAGACCAAACATGCAACGGCTGTCGGCGCGCTGCCTGATCATCGCAATTGCGGCAACGACCGCAGCGAGTTCAGCGCCCGCGAAGGAGAAGGAAAAGCCTGCGCCCTCGCCCTTGGTGTCGGCCATCGATCGATGCCGGCAAATGACCGATCCGACGCAGCGGCTCGCCTGTTACGATGCTGCCGCCAACGCCTTGGTGCAGGCGGCGAATTCCGGGGCTGTCGCGGTGGTGGACCAGAATGAGATTCGAAAGGCCCGCCACTCCTTGTTCGGCTTCAGCTTGCCGAAGATCCCGTTCTTCTCCGGCGATCAGACCGCTGACGAGGTGCAGCAGCAGCTCGATTCGACCATCACGTCGGTCACGGCCCTCAACAACGGCTATTATCGGATCGTCATCGCGGACAATAATGCAGTCTGGGAGATCACGGACAGCAGCATCTCGTTCGACGCGCCCCGGAAGGGTGAAAAGATCACGATCGTGCGCGGAGCGCTTGGCAACTACTTCCTGCGAATCAACGGCCAAGTCGGCGTGCGGGGACGCCGGGTCGGTTAACGGCTCGCAGCCCCTTCGGCCTTCAGGCTCGCCTCGGCGTCTATATAAGGCTCCTGCCGCTCGACGCTCCAATATTTGAGCTCGTGAAGCGGGATACGCTCGCCCGTCACCGCGCAGACGACATGATCGCCGTCGCTCAGCAAACGGAAGGTTCCGGGCAGGTAGTGGACGCGCGCGGCCTTGCCGCTGCCACTCATCAGCATCGCTCTAATCCTCGGCCGGATCGAAGAGGCCCGGCTGCGGAGGCATGTAGGGTTTGCGGCGCTTCGGCTCAACCGGCCGCGGGGTCCCGCCCCCGTCCACGGATGCCTCCACTGCCCCGTCACCGAAATGGAGCGTGAGGTGCTCCGCGTCGCGCGCGTCACGCGCGTGCGTAAGAGTCGTGCCGTCGCGGCTGGTTACCCGCGCAAAGCCACGCGAGAGCGGTTTGTCGGGGTGGGCAAGTTCCGCCAACCTCCAGAGTCCGGCGAGCTGCTCCGTTAGCCTCGCAAGCCGCTGATCCACCAGATCCCGGCGAAGGCGGCCGGCGACGAGGTTCAGGTCGGCCCGGGCATTTCCCGCCCGGGCGGCCAGCGATCGCGGCAACCGCTCGCCGACCTCGTCCAGGCGTTGTGTCATCGGAGCGAAGATGGCCGACGGTTCCGGCCAACGGCCGGCCGTGAGATCGAATCGCTCGCGGCCGCGCTCGATTCGGCGTGAAAGGCATTGCTGCGCACGGTGCTGAAGCTCGGCCAGTTGCGCGAAAAGCTCGCTCCGCACCGGCACAGCAATTTCCGCGGCGGCAGTCGGAGTGGGCGCTCGCAGATCGGACGCGAAGTCGATCAGGGTCGTGTCGGTTTCATGACCGACCGCGGAAATCAGCGGGATCGGACATTCGGCCGCGGCCCTCACGACTTCTTCCTCGTTGAAGGGCCAGAGATCCTCGATCGACCCCCCGCCACGGGCAACGATCAAGAGGTCGGGTCTCACTTCAAGCGAAGGGAAGTTCCGGATCGCGTTCGCGATCTTCTGGGCAGCGCCCTCCCCCTGAACCGGTACGGGCCAGAGAATCACCCGCGTCGGGCAGCGATCCTCAAGCCGATGGAGGATGTCGCGAATGACTGCGCCGGTCGGCGAGGTCACCACCCCGATCACCCGCGGCAGGAACGGCAGGCGGCGCTTGCGCGAGGCGTCGAACAGGCCTTCGGCGGCCAGCGCCTTCCGTCGCCGCTCGAGCAAGGCAAGCAAGGCGCCCTCGCCGGCCAGCTCCATCCGCTCGACAACGATCTGGTATTTCGACCGGCCCGGGTAGGTCGTGAGCTTGCCCGTCGCGATAACCTCGGCGCCATCCTCGGGACGAAAGGCCAGCGACTGCGCGCCGCTTCGCCAGATCACCGCATCGATGCAGGCGTTCTCGTCCTTCAAGGTGAAATAGCAGTGCCCGGAAGCATGGCGCTTGAATCCGCTGATCTCGCCGCGCACGCGGACCTGGCCGAACGCATTCTCGATCGTTCGCTTGAGCGCCCCGGACAACTCGCTGACGCTGAGCGCAGGCGAATTGTCGCCGGGTGCGACGTTGGCTAACAGCGATCCGCGCGTGTCGTCAGGGAGATCCATGAATATTCTGCTGTTGGGGTCGGGCGGACGCGAAGATGCGCTCGCATGGAGGCTTAGGCAATCGCCGAGCTGCGACAGGCTCATTGCTGCGCCGGGCAACCCGGGGATCGCACGTTGGGCTGACTGCATCGCGATAGACCCCTGCGATCCTCAAGCGGTCGTCCAGGCGGCGAAGCGCGAAGGCATCGATCTGGTCGTCGTCGGTCCCGAAGCGCCGCTCGTCGCGGGTGTGGCCGACGCGTTGCGCGCGGCGGGACTGGCGGTCTTCGGGCCCAACGCCGCCGCGGCGCAGCTCGAAGGTTCGAAGGGTTTCACCAAGGACCTGTGCCGCGCGAACGGCATTCCGACGGCAGATTATGAGCGAGTCGAGCTCGCAACCGACGCCCGCGCTGCGCTCGATAATTTCGGGATGCCGGTGGTGATCAAGGCCGATGGCCTTGCCGCAGGAAAAGGCGTCACCGTCGCGATGACTCGAGCCGATGCTGAAGCGGCGATCGAGGCTGCGGGAGATGGCCCGATGGTCATTGAAGAGTTCCTCGAGGGTGAGGAAGCCAGCCTTTTCGCGCTCGTCGATGGGGAAACCGCCGTGTTCCTTGCCTCGGCGCAGGACCACAAAAGGGTCGGTGAGGGCGATACCGGACCGAACACGGGTGGCATGGGCGCCTACGCGCCGGCGCCGGTGCTGACAGAAGACCGACTGCTCGCCGCCATGGACCAGATCGTCCGGCCGACCGCGGAAGCGATGGCGCGGAACGGAACCCCATTCAGCGGCGTACTTTATGCAGGGCTGATGCTTACCGACGAGGGACCGAAGCTGATCGAATATAACGTCCGTTTCGGGGACCCGGAATGCGAAGCGATCATGCCATTGATCGACGGCGATTTCGCCGGGTTGCTTCAAGCGGTTGCAACGGGCCGGCTCCCCGAGATCGAACCGCCGCGGCTGACCGGCAGGCACGCCATGACGGTTATCATTGCCGCGAGCGGTTACCCCGGCACCCCGGCGGGCGGAGGACTCATCCGCGAAATCGAGGCCGCTGAGCAGGTGGAGGGCGTAACCGTGTTCCACGCCGGCACCGCGCTTGGCGACCAAGGCCTCATGGCGAAGGGAGGGCGAGTCCTCGCAGTCACGGCGATCGCCGAGACCTTCGCAAATGCGCGCGCGCGAGCTTATCGCGCCGTGGACCAGATCGACTTTGCGGACGGCTTCCATCGCCGCGACATCGGCTGGCGAGAGCTTGCTCGGGAGAATGCATGAGCGCGCTCTCAAGCTACATGTGGCCTGCCGTCGCGATCGCGCTCGTCATCGGATTCGTTGCGGGCGCGATCGGATTCCGAGCGCCGCTGCCGGATTCGACGGACCGACTTGCACCCCCACCGCCAGTACCACCCGAGTATCGCCGAATGCGGCTGATTTGCCTCGGTATTGGACTCGTCCTTGCCCTCGTTGCCGCGCCGATCTGGAGCGGTCCGCTCGGCGCCGCCGAACGATTTGTGGGAACGATTGAGCGCCAGTCGCGTGAATCGCTCGATTATTACGAGATGCCCAAGGTCACGGCACGTCTTCACCGCGTACCGCTGACGCGGCGCCTGGTTCTTCAGGGCCCCGCGGACGACTGGCAGCGAGGTGAGCTGGCTCGATTGCTCGGTCAGCTTCCGGGAGTCAGCGGCGCCCAATGGGCTTCATCGCCCGCGGGCATCCCGCTCATTCTCGAAGCCGCTGCGGCTTCGGTTCTGGGCTTTCTTTCAGGGCTGGTGCTCGCATACCTGATCGAGCTCCGGCGTCGATACAACGCACAATGGAAATGGTGACAAAAGCATGGATCTGATCCGCGAATATTGGTGGCTGATTGTTGTTCTGGTGGCGCTGGTTCTGGCGTTCATCCTCCTTCGCCCCAAGCAGCGCGTCACACTGACCGACAGCGCGCCGGTCCGGCCGCACATGACCCAGCGCTCGGAACCGGCGGAGGGTCGGGGTCTCGCCGGAGAGCATGCGGCGGCGGCGAGCGACGTCACGGGGGAGATCCTGAGCGCTCCAGTTCACCAACAGCTCGAGGGACAGAACGGGGCGCGGGACGACCTCTCCCAGCTCAAGGGTGTCGGCCCGAGGTTTGCGGAGGCGCTTCAGGGCCTCGGTTTCCAGCGCTTCGAGCAGATCGCGCATCTGACGCCGACGGAGATCGAACGGCTCGACAACCAGCTCGGCGCCTTTCGCGGCAGGATCGCGCGCGACAAGGTCGTGGAGCAAGCGGATTACCTCGCGCGCAACGATATCGACGGCTTCGAACAGAAGTTCGGAAAGCTCTAGCCGACGGCTTGAGCCCCCGATTCTGCTGGCCGCTTTTTGGGCCGGGACGCGATCAGCTTGTCGATCTTGCGTCCGTCCATGTCGACGATCTCGAACGACCAGCCGTCGTGGCGGAAGCGCTCGCCGGTTTCCGGCAAGTGCTTCAGGACCGACAGGGCAAAGCCCGCCACGGTCGAATAATCGCGGTCATCGGGGAGGTTGACGCCGAGCCGGTCTCCGAGAAGGTCCGCGCTCGCTGCGCCCGATACGAGCCAGCTTCCATCTTCGCGCTCGAGCAGCGGCGGCTCCTCGCCCTGCTCCACATCGTGAGCGAACGTCCCGGCGAGCGCCGCAAGGATGCTTCCCGGCGTAACGATTCCGTCGAGATGGCCATATTCGTCCTGGACCAGCGCCAGCGGGACGTCGGCGGCGCGAAGCACTGCCAGGGCGTCCATCGCGTCCATCAGGTCCGGTATGACAGGCGCCTTCCGACAGAGCCGGCGGAGCTCGATCTCCCGCCCTCCCAGGACCTCGGCAAGGACGTCCCGACTCTGAATGACGCCGACGATGTTCTCGACCGCGCCGTCGGCGACCGGTAGCCGGCTATGCGGACTCTCCAGCAGGGCCTCCCGGATCTCCTGGGCGGACGAACCGATGTCGATCCAGTCGATATCGGTGCGGGGCGTCATCACTTCGCGGACCGGGCGGTCCGCGAGCCGGACGATGCCCGAGATCATCGCGCGCTCATCTTCCTCGAGCACGCCCGCCGTCTGCGCTTCGGCGACCACCAGGTGAAGCTCCTCGGCGGTGACCTGGTTCTTCGAGCCCCGATCGAACCCGAACAGGTGTAGAATCAGCGCGCTCGACCGCTCCAGCGCCCAGACGAATGGCGCCGTGATCACCGACAGCCACCGCATGGGCCGCGACATCACGATGGCGATCGGCTCCGGCGAACGGAGCGCGATCTGCTTCGGCACGATCTCGCCGATGACCAGCGACACGTAGGTCGTCAGGAAGATGACGATGCCGAACCCGACCGTGTGCGCCGTATTGGGGTCGAGGCCGAGCAGTTGGATGCGCTCCGCCGTCGGCTCGCCCAGCTTCTCGCCAGAAAATGCGCCTGCGAAGATGGCGATCAAGGTGATGCCGCTCTGGACGGTCGACAGGAAGCGGCCTGGGTCGGCTGCGAGATCGAGAGCGCATTGCGCGCCGCCGCTGCCGCTCTTGGCCATCGCCTTCAATCGGGCCTCGCGGGACGAAACGATCGCAAGCTCGCTCATCGCCAGCACGCCATTGAGCGCAACCAAAGCGAGAATGAGGAGGACGTCGAGCCAGGGTATGGGGGCTATATGGTCGCTCATAAGCGGCATTCGAGTGTAGCCTCCTCTTGCGGCCAATCACAAGCTTCGGCTCTATTGAAGCTGCGGAACTAGTCGGGGCCGCACCGGTTTCATCGGCGATTCACTGGGGAGCTCAAGGGAATGATCAGCAATCGCGGCGTCAAGGCACTCATCCTCGGCTGCAGTGTTGCAGCATTGGCCGCCTGCCAGAGCGCCCCTCCTCCGCCGGTCGTGGTGCCGGCGTCATTCACGCCATTGGGAGTCACGGCGCCCTACCTGATGGGAGACGTCATCGGTGGCCTCAAAGCGCGGTCCGCAAAGATGAAGGCTGCCAAGATCAAGCCGCTTAGCCCCTATGAGGTTGGCAATTACATGGCCGAGTTCAGTTCGGAGCTGAGGCGACAAACAGCAGGAATCGGCCTCGACATCCTCCAGGTCGGCGGCAGCATCGTCATCCGGATCCCTGCAACGTTCACTTTCGATGCCGGAAGCGCCGCCGTGAAGGCGACGACCGACGCCACGCTTCTCGAGATTGCCCGGACGGTGAAAACGAGAAATCGCACGTTCGTCGACGTACTGGCCCACACGGACACGTCAGGATCGGATCAAGTCAACCAGGCGCTGTCTGACAAGAGAGCGGCAGCGGTGGCGACCTATCTCGCAAACCACGGCGTCTCCAAATCGCGGCTCGCCTCGCATGGCCTCGGCGAGAGTGTGCCGTTGTACAATCCGGAGACCAGCGAGACCGAGAAGGCCGGGAATAGGCGGATCGAGATTCGTCTGGTGCCCTACCGGGCCTAGCGGCGTTCGGCGAAGAATCGGCGCAGCAGCTCACCCGATTCTTCCTCCCCGATGCCGCCCAGGACGTCGGGACGATGATGGCAGGTGGCCTGAGCGAAGATGCGCGCGCCATGGATCACGCCGCCGCCTTTCGGGTCCTCGGCAGCGAAGCGCAGCTCCTTGATTCGCGCCACGGCGATTGCGGCCGCGCACATGGCGCAGGGCTCGAGGCTGACCCACAAGGTGCATTCATCGAGACGTGACGTGCCTAACGTCGCCGCCGCGGCCCGAATGGCTTCCATCTCGGCATGGGCGGTCGGGTCGGTCGAACCGCGCATGCGATTTCGTGTCTCGGCCACGATCTCGTCACCGTTGGTGACGACGGCACCGACGGGCACCTCGCCGTCCGCCGCCGCTTCGGCCGCGAGGTCGAGCGCACGGCGCATGGGTGGCGGCAAGGGGAAGCTCATCGTCCGCGCGCTAGCGCACGGCGGAAGCCAAGTCACATCGCGTTGTTGCTGGCGGCGGCCTCGGCTTTTCGGCCCGGCCGCTCAACCACGAGCGCAGGTACTTTCACCGTCGTATCCTTGGCGCCCACCTTCACCGAACCCGTCTCGACATCGAAAGCCGGAGCTTGTCCGCCTTTCGCCGTAACGCCGTTGCGCGAGGCCGCGAGCTGCGGCGCTTCGGCACCGCGAATCTGGTTGATGTTCACGAAGCCGCTTGCAATCGCCGCGATGACGATGATGACGGCGACAATGACGATGAATAGCACGGCTCGCATGGTCTTGATCCCGTAGTGGTTTGTCACTTAGTCCAAACAAGGCCAGCGGACCGACCCTTGCATAACGCAATTGTTGTTATTGGGTTGCCCGCAATCAGCAGTAGCCGAACGTTGACGAGTGAGGCTCAAGCGGCTAACGGGCGGCGCTCTTCGGGCCTATAGGGTCCGCACACGAAAAATCAGGATAGATACCATGTCGCGGGTTTGCGAGCTGACCGGCAAGGGCCGGCAGGTGGGACACAATGTTTCCCACGCCAACAACAAGACGAAGCGCACGTTCCTTCCGAACCTGCAGAACGTCACGCTCATCTCTGACGCGCTCGGCCAGAGCGTGAAGCTGCGCGTGTCGACCCACGGACTTCGCTCGGTCGAGCATGTCGGCGGCCTAGACAATTGGCTGCTGAAGACCAGCGACGACAAGCTCAGCCAGAAGGTCCGCAAGCTGAAGCGCGAGATCAGCAAGAAGGTCACTGAGCAGCCAGCTGCCTAAGTCGGCTAACCGACTGACTTTCTTGCGTTTTTCATGAATGAAAGCTGCACGTCGCGTTCAGCCTTCATTGGCCGCGAATCGGCCATAAGCCCCGTCATCGGCGGGGTTTCCCCCTTTTTCCCCGTCATGCCTGGCGACAGGCGTTTTCCCTCGCGTCGCGTAACGAGGGGGCCCCAGCGTGCGTAATCGCGCTGGGGCCAATTTTTTATCAGTTCATGTCGAACAATTGGGCGAGCTGCTCGATCATCGCCCCAGCAAGCTGGTCGGCGTCCATGATCGTCACGGCGCGCGTATAATAGCGCGTCACGTCGTGGCCGATCCCGATCGCGATCAGCTCCACCGTCGACTTCTTCTCGATCCAGTCGATCACCTGGCGGAGATGGCGCTCGAGGTAGCTCCCGCCATTGGCGGACGCCGTCGAATCGTCGACTGGGGCACCATCTGAAATCACCATCAGGATGCGCCGCTCCTCGGGGCGGGCTATGAGGCGATTGTGCGCCCAGAGCAGCGCCTCGCCGTCGATATTCTCCTTGAGCAGACCTTCGCGCATCATGAGACCGAGGTTGCGGCGGCCATGGCGATAGGGCTCGTCGGCGCGCTTGTAGACGATGTGCCTGAGATCGTTGAGCCGCCCGGGGCTCGGCGGCCGACCCGCCGACAGCCATGCCTCGCGGCTCTGGCCGCCCTTCCAGCCGCGGGTCGTGAAGCCGAGGATCTCCGTCATCACCCCACAGCGTTCCAGTGTCCGCGCCAGGATGTCGGCACAAATTGCCGCGATCGCGATCGGTCGTCCGCGCATCGAGCCTGAATTGTCGATCAGGAGCGAGACGACCGTATCCTTGAAGTCGGTGTCGCGTTCGATCTTGTAGGACAGGGAATGGCCAGGGCTGACCACGACCCGAGCCAGCCGCGCGGCGTCGAGCAAGCCTTCCTCCTGATCGAAGTCCCAGCTCCTCGCCTGCTGCGCCATCAACCGCCGCTGCAGCCGGTTGGCCAGCCGGGTGACGACATTCTGGAGGCCCGCCATTTGCTGGTCGAGGTAGGCCCGGAGGCGTCCTAGCTCCTCCTCGTCGCAGAGTTCCGCGGACTCGACGATTTCATCGAAGCGCGTTGTGAAAGGCTTGTAGTCGGTTGGTGGGGCGAAGTCCCAGTTACGCCGTCCGGCCGAGGCGAACACATTCTCTCCGAGATCGTCGCCGGCGCTCGACTCCTCATCGCCGACCTCCATCTCGTCGCTCGATTCGCCCTCGGCGTTCTCGTCTTCCACCTCTTCGCCGCGCATCTCGACGTCGCCGCCGCCGGGCGTGCCTTCGTCGCCTTCCTCGTTGGCGTCCTCATTGCCGCCCTCCTCGCCTTCGGCATCGTCCCCGACGTCGTCGGGATCATCGTCGACCGGCTCTTCGGCTGAGGCCAGCTCAAGATCTTCCAGCAGCCGGCGCGACAGCTTGGCGAACGCGGCCTGATCGTCGAGGGTGAGCGCCAGCGCGTCGAGCTCGGCGGCGGCCTTCTCCTCGATCCAGGGCGCAACCAGCTTGAGCCCCGACGCAGCCGCGCGCGGCGGAGTTTCGCCGGTCAATCTCTCCCTGGCGATGAGTCCGACTGCCGTTGAAAGCGGCACTTCCTCCGCATTCCGGGCGCGGACGATCGCGTCGCCGCGCACGCGGGCCTCGGTGAGTTGCGAGAGATTTTCGCGGACGCCGCCCATGGCGCGGGCACCGAGGGCCTCGACGCGCGCCATTTCCAGAGCATCGAAGACGGCACGCGCCTCGACGTCCATCGGCGCCAGGCGAGCGTGCAGCGACGGGTCGTGATGGCGCAGGCGCAACGAGGCCGAATCCGCTGCACCGCGCGCCTCGGCGACGAGCTTGGGCTCGAGCGCCGGCCCCGGTGAGGGCACTCGCGCAGTCTTACCCGACGCCGGCGCATTGTCGGAAGCGAACACGACCTCGACGTCCGGATCCTTGGCGATCGCCCGTGAGGCGCCCGCAAGCGCGCGGCGAAAGAGGTCGATGCGTTCGGCCATATAACATCCTTACTCGGGCGACGATTGCGGGGCCAAGTCCCGGAACAGCACATCGGTCTTCGTTGTCAAAAAATTCAGCATCACCAGATGGTTAATTGCTGTTGACTCTTTGCGTAGGCCGACGCAGCCTCGTTGACTCTCGGGTGAAATTTCCGCGGTGCAAGGCGGGTTCGCCCAGGATTGTGTAGAGTATTGAGGGGAGTTGTAATGCGTGTAGCGCGAGGCGGCATAACCGCGAATGTAGAGTCCAATTTCGTTAATTCGGGCGTTTCGGGGGTTAGCGCAGAGACATCGGACGTTGCGCCGTTCCGGCTCGAGGATTTCGCCGGGCTCGGGACGTGGGCGGGCAAGCCGATCTACAATCATCAGCAGGTCATTGGACAGCTCGATAGCGGCGCGGTCATCGGCAACCCGAAGACTATTACGTTCAGCTTCTTCGACGGTCCGCACACAACCGGACTCTACAACAATCCTAACGCCGGTTTCTCCGAGCCAGGCGGCTATTCGCCATTCAGCGAAGCCGAGAAGGCGACCGCGCGCCAGTCGATGGCCTTGTGGGACGACCTCATTATCCCGAGCTTCGTCGAGAAAAACGGCAATGGGGCGGACATCGTCCTTGCCAATACCACCACCGGTCCGGCCCAGGCCTGGGCCTATTATCCGGGCAATGGCCATAATTTCCAGAGTGACGTCTGGACCGCTGACCCGACTGCGAACTGGACCAACGATTGGCTCGGATTCGGCGGTTACGGTCGCACGACCCTGATTCACGAGATCGGCCACACACTCGGCCTCAGCCATCCGGGCAACTATAATTTCGGCGACGACAATAACGGCGACGGCATCCCTGATCCGATCACCTACGAGGGCGACGCCTTCTACGCGCAGGACACAAAGCAATACACGATCATGTCCTATTTCAGCGAGCAGAAGAGCGGGGCGCAGTCGATCGACGTCAACATCGGCATTCTCAACAATCCGCAGACTCCGCTGATCTCCGACATCCTGACGATCCAGGACAAATATGGCGCGGATCCGACGACTCGCGCTGGCGACACGGTCTATTTCGCCAATTCGAACGCCGGCAACGGTGTTTACGACCTGGCGCAGAACCCGTTTCCGTACCTTGCGGTCTATGACGCGGGCGGCAACGACACGTTTGATTTCTCGACCGCCAACAGCGGCGTGTTCATCGATCTTCGCCCCGGTAGCTTCAGTTCAGCAACGGCCGGCTATCAGACCCTGGATCAGGCGAATGCCGCGACGCAAGCGTTCAACGCCGTAACCGACGAGGCGCAGGGCGACTTCGCGCTGTGGGACGCATCGGGCTACGCCAGCTGGGTCAGCCTCGTTCAGAGCCTCGGCGCCAACCGCGTGCAGAGCGAAACCGGTGTGGCAGGCGTAACCGCTACGTCGGACCGGAATGTCTCGATCGCCTACAACACGATCATCGAGAATGCGATTGGCGGTTCGGCGCGCGACTATCTCTACGGCAACGACGTCTCCAACAGGCTTTCCGGCAACGGCGGGAACGACGTGCTGGATGGCTCCAAGGGCGACGACATCTACTCGGGGGGCACCGGCGCGGACGAATTCCGGATCAGCGAGATCGGCTTCAACGACAGTATCGTCGACTTTACGACGGGAGTGGACAAGATCCGTCTGACGGAGATCGACGCCAACGCCGCAGTTACGGGCAATCAGGCGTTCAACTGGATTGGTGGGTCCGCCTTTTCCGGCGTCGCCGGCCAGCTGCGCACCTATACGCAAGGCGGCGATCATTACATCGCGGGTGATGTGAATGGAGACGGCATCGCTGACTTCACGGTCAACCTGCATTCCGCAACGGTCGTGAGCACCGACATCTTCCTTTAGGAAATGTCGCAAGCGAAGGAGGCGCCTCGGAAAACCGGGGCGCCTTCATTTTCTCTCCGCGGCTAAGCCTTGCCGACCACGCTTTCCGGCAGGTCCTCGCCAAAGACCCGCTGATAATATTCCGCAATCAGCGGCCGTTCGGACTCGTCGCACTTGTTGAGGAAGCTCACCCGGAACGCATAGCCGATGTCGTTGAAGATGTGGGCGTTTTGTGCCCAGCTAATGACCGTACGCGGGCTCATCACGGTCGAGATGTCGCCGTTGATGAAGCCCTGCCGCGACAGCTCGGCGACCTTGATCATGCGGTCGACGGTCTCCTTGCCACCCGGCTCGTCATATTCGCCGGTCTTGGCGAGCACGATCTGCGCTTCGACCGCTGCCGGCAAGTAGTTGAGCGTCGTGACGATGTTCCAGCGGTCCATCTGACCCTGATTGATCGCCTGGGTGCCATGATAGAGGCCGGTCGTGTCGCCAAGGCCGACAGTGTTGGTCGTGGCAAACAGGCGGAACCAGGGATTCGGCCGAATCACGCGATTCTGGTCGAGGAGCGTCAGCTTGCCCTCCGCCTCCAATACGCGCTGGATCACGAACATCACGTCGGGCCGGCCCGCATCATATTCGTCGAACACCAGGGCGACCGGGTGCTGGAGTGCCCAAGGAAGCAGGCCCTCCCTGAATTCGGTGACCTGCTGGCCGTCCCGCAGCACGATGGCGTCACGGCCGACCAGGTCGATGCGGCTGATATGCGCGTCGAGATTGATCCGGATGAGCGGCCAGTTCAGCCGGGCCGCAACCTGTTCGATGTGAGTCGACTTGCCCGTACCGTGATAGCCCTGGACCATCACGCGGCGGTTCTTCGAAAAGCCCGCGCAGATCGCGAGCGTCGTGTTCGGATCGAAGACGTAAGTCGGGTCGAGGTCTGGGACGCGCTCGTCCGCCTCGCTGAAAGCGGGCACCTCCATGTCCGAATCGACTCCGAACAGTTCGCGCACCTTCGCGATCTTGTCGGGGGACGCCATCAGGGTCTCGGCGCGGCTTTCGGGCTGGACGTTGGGAATATCGGTCATGGGGACGCCTTACGGGATGGCCGCGCCAGCCTCAACGCTCAGCCAATTTTTGGCGGCAGCGGGAAAAGAGTCACGAAGCGCCCCGCGAGCTCCATGTCGCCCTCGACCCTGATCATCTCGAACGGCGCGCCGCCATGGATTACGGCCGCGACTTCGCTTGGCGATCCGGTGAACTGGACGGCGCAATCGCGAATCTCTGCTCGCTCTACATCCAGCCTGCCGTCGTGGACGGTGGTCACATAGCTGACGTCGTCGAGCCGGAAGCCGATCCTGGCGCCGAGTCCCTTTGCACGCTCCGGTGAAATGAGGGTCTGCAGGGACATGATGACCGACACATGACTCATTGGCAGGGTCGGATCATGTCCTGGGCTCCGGGCAGCCCAGCGGCCAAGCGAGGCGATAACCGGCACGGCCTCCAGACCCCAGTCGGTGGCCTCGTAGACGTGGACTGAAGCCGGCGGCGGAAGCTTGATCTTGCGGACCAAGCCCCGCGCCTCGAGCTCTGTCAGGCGCTGGGTCAGTACATTTGCGCTGATTCCCCCCAGATCGGCCTTCAGCTCCGAGAATCGCCGCGGGCCATAAGCGAGCTCGCGGAGCACGAGCATGGCCCAGCGCTCGCCCAGCAATTCCATTGCGTGTGCAAGGCCGCAGGCGTCGTCGTAACGCCGTTTCTCCTTGTCTTGCCGTGCGTTGGTTATTTTTTCTAACTCCTTGGTTGTAATTTAGGACTTCTGGGTCCAAAAGGCAAGCGAATCGAGTCGCAAGGGAGAGAGAGATGAAACGCATGATCTTCGTGAATCTGCCGGTGCGGGACCTGCAGCGCTCAATCGCTTTCTACGAAGCCATCGGCTTTCGGAACGAGCGCAAGTTCAGCAATGAGGCGGCGGCGATGATGGTGCTTTCAGACACCATCTCGGTGATGCTCCTCACTCACCCCTTTTATGCAACGTTCACTCGCAAGCCGATTGCGGATGCGAACAGCAGCAGTCAGGTGCTGCTCTGCATTTCCTGTGAGAGTCCCGCCGAGGTCGACCAGATCACGGATGCGGCCAGCGCCGCCGGCGGCAAGATCGATGTCTCGCAGGAGGACCAGACGAAGGGGGGCCCGATGTACGGCCGCGATTTCGAGGATCCTGACGGCCATCAGTGGGCGCCCATGTGGATGGACCCGGCTTTCGCCGAAAAAGGCGCCCATCCCGTCGAAGATGAAGCCGCCGCGTAACAATCCGGCCTTAGGAGACGCGAACAATGGCACTGAACCCCTCTGCGGTCATTGAAATCACTGCCTTCGGCTGGGTGCCCGAATTCGCCCAGGGCGTGGTCCGGGACCTTCGCGCGCGCTGGGCGCTTGAAGAAGCTGGGCTCGATTATCGGGTCCGACTCTTGGGCCAGCCGCGGCCGCCCGAATATCTTCGCGAGCAGCCGTTCGACCAGGTTCCCTGCTTCAACGACGGCGAAGTCCGCATCTTCGAGAGCGGAGCGATCGTCCAATATATCGGCGAGAAGAGCGAGAAGCTTCTCCCGACCGATAAGCAAGGCCGCTTCCGCGCCATTCAATGGACTTGCGCGGCGCTCAACAGCGTCGAGCCCGCGATCCTCAACCTTTTGCTGATCGACGTCTTCTACAAGGGCGAGGAGTGGGCCAAGCTTCGTCGTCCGGGCGCTGAAGAGATGGCCAAGCTGAAGCTCAAGCGAGTCTCCGACTGGCTCGGAGACAAAGAGTGGCTGGAGGATCGCTTCACGATCGGCGACCTCATGATGATCACCGTCCTTCGGTTCCTAAGGCACACGAACCTCGTTGCCGAGATCCCGAACCTCGCCGCCTATCTTGAACGCGGCCAGGCGCGCCCGGCGTTCCAGCGAGCGCTTCAGGACCAGCTCGACACCTTTGCCGCCAACCAACCCCAACCAGAAGGAGCAGCAGCATGACCTATGTCGACGGATTCATCCTCCCCCTGCCGAGCGGCAAGGAAGACGAATATCGCACGCAGGCGAAAAAATTCGCGGACAAGGCGACCGCTCAGGGTGCGCTGGGGACCGTCGAGGCGCTCGGCGACAATCTCGAGCACGGCCACACCACCGATTTCTTCAAGGCCGTGAAGGCCGAGGACAATGAGAATGTCATCTTCTCGTTCATCATGTGGCCCAACAAGGAAGTGCGCGACGCGGCTTGGGAAAAACTGATGGCAGATCCCGAAATGCAGCCCGGCGTGACGCCGATGCCGTTCGACGGCAAACGCATGTTCTGGGGCGGGTTCAAGCCGCTGCTCAACACGTTCGAGAAGTCCACAGAGCCTGCCTGAGGGCAGGGTCGATACCAGGAGGGTCGAACCATGACCGACGTACGTGACGAGGTGGCGACTGCCACCGCGGTGGAGCCGCGTGGCGACTTCATCTGGTACGAATTGATGACTCCGGATCCGGACGGCGCGAAGGCATTCTACGATGCGGTCGTCGGCTGGAACGTCGAGGCCCAGTCCAGCTTCCCCAACGGCTATCGGATGATCGGCCGCAGCGACGGCAAGTCTGCCGGCGGCGTGCTGCCGCTCAACGACGAGATGCAGCAGCACGGAGCCAGGCCCACCTGGCTCGGCTATATCTTGGTCACGGACGTCGATCGCTCGGTTGCAGCGATCGAGCAGGCAGGCGGGAAAGCGCCGATGCCGGCGTTCGACATCCCCAATGTCGGCCGCGTGGCGATGGTCACGGACCCGCAGGGTGCGCCCTTCTACATCATGAAGCCGACCCCACCGCAGGGCGATCCGGCCGCAAAGAGCGACGTCTTTTCGCCGACTGAACAGCAACGCGTCGGCTGGAACGAACTTAGCACGTCTGAACCCGCGGCCGCTCGCCGTTTCTATTCCGAGCAGTTCGGATGGGGCAGCGACGAGTATATGGATATGGGCGAGTTGGGTGAATATCGCTTCCTAGACCAGGACGGCACGCGGATCGGCGCACTGTGCGGCGTCATGCCGGGCAGCCAGCCCAAGTGGCGCTACCATTTCCGCGTCCCTTCGATCGGCGCAGCGAAACAGGCCGCAGAAGCTGCCGGCGGCACCGTCCACATGGGCCCGCACCAGGTGCCCACCGGCGACTATATCATCATCGGAAGCGATCCGCAGGGCGCCGAATTCGCACTCGTGGGTGGTGAATGAGATCAGGAGGGAACCTAATGTCAGACAATATGACCACCTGCCTGTGGTTCGACCACGGCGAGGCGCGCAAGGCCGCTGAATTCTATGCCGCGACCTTCCCCGACAGCAACGTCGGCAAGGTGAATGCCGCACCCGGCGACTTCCCGGGCGGAGCAGAGGGAGCAGAGCTCACCGTCGAGTTTACTCTTCTCGGCCGCAACTTCGTCGGCCTCAACGGCGGGCCGAACTTCAAGCCCAATGAGGCCGTGAGCTTCATGGTCCTGACCGAGAACCAGGAAGAGACCGATCGCTACTGGAACGCAATCGCCGGCAATGGCGGGGAGGAAAGCGCTTGCGGCTGGTGCAAGGACAAATGGGGCTTCTCCTGGCAGATCACGCCGCGCGTGCTGCTGGAGGCGACCACCAGTTCCGACAAGGCCGCAGCCAAGCGCGCATTCGATGCCATGATGACGATGAAAAAAATCGACGTCGCGAGGATCGAAGCCGCTCTGAAGGGCGAGACAGCCGATGCGTAAGTTGACCGGTGCAGTTTTCATCTCGCTCGACGGAGTCATGCAGGCACCCGGCGGCCCCGAAGAGGATCCAACCAGCGATTTCCGTCTGGGCGGATGGGTGCAGCCCTATTGGGGTGACAGCCCGTTCGATGAGGTGATTATGGGTGAATACGACCTGCTGCTCGGCAAGCGGACGTATGATATTTTCGCCGCTTACTGGCCGGATAACCGGGACAATCCAATTGGCGAGAAATTCCAGCGCATCAACAAATACGTGCTGACCCATTCGGATGAGCCGCTGGCCTGGGAGAACAGCACCAAGCTGTCCGGCGAGACTGCGGAAGTAGTTGCCGAACTCAAGCGAAGTGAAGGTCGCGACCTGCTCATCCAGGGAAGCAGCACGCTCTATCCGCCACTGCTCTCAGCGGGCCTCATCGATCGGCTGATCTTGATGAGGTTCCCCGTCGTGCTGGGCCGAGGCAAACGCATGTTCGATGGGTCAGAAGCGCCTAGTGCCCTGAAGTTGGTGGATCATGCCGTCTCGGAGAAGGGCGTGATCTTCACCTCATACGAGCCGGCGGGAGATGTTCAGACCGGGACTTTCGAGACCAAGGAGCCAAGCGAAGCGACACTCGAGCTTCGCGAGAAGATCAAGGCGGGCGACTGGTGAGCCGCGAGCTCTTTGGCCACCCCTTCTCGTCCTACACATGGAAAACCCTGATCGCCCTCTACGAGGCGGACGCGCCGTTCACCTTCCGGAACATCGCGGGCGACGAGTTTCCCGAGAACGAGGCGGCCTTCCGGGGGTACTGGCCAATCGGAAAATTCCCGCTGCTCGTCGAGGACGGCGTTCCGATCATGGAATCCAGCGTGATCGTCGAGCATATCGCGCCGGGCCTGGTACCGAAGGATCGCGAGCTCGCACGCGAAGTGCGGATGCTCGATCGGATTTTCGACAATCATGTGATGACGCCGATGCAGGCGATCGTAGCCGAGCATATCCCATTCATCACCCCAACACCTGACGAAGCGCGGATCGCGCGGTCGCGCGCGGCTCTGGATGTCGTCTATCCCTGGCTCGACGCGCGCCTCGCCGGGCGAACCTGGGCAGCGGGAGAAGAGTTCAGCCTCGCCGATTGCGCGGGGGCACCCTCATTATTCTACGCCGATTGGGTGCAGCCGATCCCGGAGGAATTGACGTCGCTCAAGGCCTATCGCGCCCGGGCGCTCGCGCGACCCTCGGTCGCGCGCGTGGTTGACGAAGCCCGCCCTTATCGCCCGCTTTTCCCGCTCGGAGCACCCGACCGCGACTAAGCGAAAGCGGTCGCCTTCCGCAGTAATTGATAGGCCTCGATCACCTCGCGAAGACGACCCTCATGGCTCCGGTCGCCGCCGTTTTTGTCCGGATGATAGCGGCGGACCAAGCCCGAATAGCGCTGGCGCAGCGCGTGCCGGTCCGAATCCTCGCCAAGGCCGAGAACGCTCAGCGCCCGCCGTTCCGCTTTCGTGAACTTCGCGGGCGGGGCGTCCTTCCGCAAATATCCGAAGCGCGTCGAGATGGCGTCCAGCGGATCCGAGAAGTCGCTCCATTTAGGCGGCGCGTCAGCCCCGACATGCGCGAACCTCCGGCTGGGCCGCTCCCAACCGGCCAGCGGCCCCTGCGCGTCCTGAATCTCCTCGGGGCTCATGCCGTTGAAATAATTATACTTCGCATTGTGCTCGCGCACGTGATCCAGGCAGAGGAAGCGCCAGCTTCCGGGACCGTCGAAGTTGGCCGCCTGGAACGGCGCCTTGAACTCGCCGGGCTCCCCGCAACCGGGCACGGCGCACCGCGCCCTCGCGCCCTCGACCCGCCCGTGCAATCTGGATTGCTTCGTCGCCATTGAACCTGACTATATAGAGGCAATGAACGCTCAAAAAACCGGGCCGGTCTCAACTGAAATGCTCAGCCGCCTCAATTCGGCGCTTTCGCCGACGAGCATCGCTCTCATCGACGACAGCGAGCAGCATCGAGGTCACGGCGGTTACAACCCGGCCGGCGAAAGCCATTTCAGCCTACGCATCGAAAGTCCCGCCTTCGCGGGCAAGAACCGTGTCGAACGACAGCGGATGATCTATGCGGCGCTTGGCAACCTTATGGACGCCCGAGTCCACGCCCTGTCGATCCGCGCCACCGCACCGGGAGAAGCCTGATGGCCACTGTCGAAAGCCCAGTCCTCCAGACGATCACGCCGGTCACGCACGACCTCGGCGCGTTCAAGGTCAACCGCACCTTGCCGGCGCGCAAACGGACGATGGTCGGGCCCTTCATCTTCGTAGACGAGTTCGGGCCCGCGCGGCTTCCCGCCGGCCAGGGCATGGACGTTCGGCCTCACCCTCACATCAACCTCGCCACCGTCACTTATCTGTTCGAAGGGGCGATCGAGCATCGCGACAGCATCGGCTCGCATCAGGTGATCGAGCCGGGCGCGATCAATCTGATGACCGCCGGGAAAGGCATCGTTCATTCTGAGCGCTCGCCGCAATCGCTACGAGCCGAAGGGCCGAGCCTTTACGGCATGCAGACATGGCTCGCACTTCCCGACGGGCGCGAGGAGATCGACCCCGCGTTCGACCACGTCGCGGCGGATGGCCTCCCGCTGATCGAGGACGGCAACGCCAGCGCACGCGTGCTGATGGGGACCTTGTGGGGCGTTACCGCGGCGACTCCCTGCCACTCTCCAACGATCTACGCGGATATTCTGCTAGGCGCGGGCGGATCGATCCCTGTCGAATCCGGAGCCGACGAACGCGCTGTGATGCTCGTCGGCGGTGAGGCCGAGCTCGACGGCGATGCTATAGACCCTTACGCGCTGTACCTCTTGCGGCCGGGTCACGAAGCACGGCTGACGAGCGGGAGTGGCGGAAAGCTGATGCTGCTGGGCGGCGAAGCGTTCGCGACTAGGCGCCACGTCTTCTGGAATTTCGTGTCCTCCTCGCGCGACCGGATCAACCAGGCCAAGGAGGATTGGAAAGCGCTCCGCTTCCCCCTCATTCCCGGTGACGATCAGGAGTTCATCCCTATCCCCGAGGTCCCGAAGACGGTCAGCTATCCGTGACCGAGTTCCGCCGGATTGGGCTTAACACCGGCGTTACGCTGAACGTGGCGCTGGCCGGCGACCGGGCAAATCCCCCCATCGTCCTGCTCCATGGCTTTCCTGAATCGCATCGCACCTGGCGAGAGATCGCGCCGCGGCTGCAGGATCGATTCTTCCTCGTCATGCCCGACCAGCGCGGCTTTGCCGGTTCGGATCGTCCACAGGAAGCCGGCGCTTATAAGACGGATATGCTGATCGACGATATCTTCGCGCTTTCCGAGGCGCTCGGGCTGGATGATTTCGCGCTGGTCGGACATGATTGGGGCGGCGCGATCGCCTGGGGTGCGGCACTTCGCAATGATCCGCGGCTGACACGGCTCGCAATCGTCAACTCGCCCCACCCAGTCGTCTTCCAGAAGAGTCTGATCCAAAGCCCCGAGCAGCGCGCCGCTTCCCAGTACATCACCGCCTTCCGCGCGCCCGGCTTTGAGAAAATGGTCGAAGCGAAAGGCTTCGACTGGTTCTTCGACACGACGTTTGCCCGGCATGTCGACGTCTCGAACATCTCGGAATCCGAAAGACGGCAATATATCGCAGACTGGTCGAAGCCCGGCGCGTTCAACGCCATGCTCAACTGGTATCGTGGCTCGCGGGTAGTGGTGCCGCCGCCTGCGGTGACGGTACCGATCCCCGACTGGCTGTTGCGCGCTTTCCCGGTCGTGAAGGTACCCACCCTCGTCATCTGGGGGATGCAGGACAAGGCGCTGCTCCCGCTTCAGCTCGATGGGCTGGAGGCCCTCGTCGACGACCTGACGATCGTGCGCCTGCCCGACGTGGGCCATTTCGCTCCTTGGGAGGCCGGCGACGAGGTTGCTGCGTCGCTGACGGACTTTCTCGGAGAGGAAAAATGACCGATCCCCACCCGCCCCTCATCCGCCGTGCCGAGGCCAGGGCCGCCTTCGCGACCCATTCCCATCCGTGGAACGACGAATCGGAGCTTTCCGGCGTCCAGCTTGGCCGGATGGCCGGGCTCAAGCGCACGGGCGTCAGCCTGGTGCATATCCAGCCCGGGAAGGAGTCTTTCGTCTACCACAGCCACGAGCGCGAGGAGGAATGGCTCTATATCCTCAGCGGCAGCGGCACGGCCGAAATCGACGGCGAGGAACACCCGGTCGAAGCCGGCGACTTCATGGGCTTTCCAGCACCGTCGGTAGCGCACCATCTCCGCAACACCGGCGGCGAGCCGCTGATCTATCTGATGGGCGGCGAGAATCGCGATTTCGAAGTCTCGGACTTCCCGAAGCTTGGCAAGCGGATGGTTCGCAACGGCTCGGACGTCCAAATTTACGACATCTCGGACGCCAAACCCTTCGGACCGCTAGGCTAATCCCTTCCCTCGCCCCGGATTAGGCCGCTATGGGTCGACCGATGTCCACCACCGCCCGTTCCCGTTCGCGATCCGCCGCGCGCCTTGCCGCCGTGCAGGCGCTCTATCAGCACGAAATGGAGGGAACGCCCCTGCCGAGACTCCTCAAGGAGTTCCACGACCACCGTCTCGGCGCGACCATCGAGGACGCAACCTATCACGATGCCGAAATCGATTTCTTCGACGACCTCGTGACGGGGACTGATGCTCGCCGCGACGAAATCGATGCATTGATCGTGGCGCGCCTCGCCGAAGGCTGGAGCCTCGAACGGCTGGACCGACCGATGCGGGCGATCTTGCGCGCCGGCGCCTATGAACTCCTCGCGCGTGCTGACGTGCCCGTTGCCTCGATCATCTCCGAATATGTCGACGTCGCCCACGCTTTCTTCGACAAGCGCGAGAGCGGCTTCGTCAACGGCCTGCTCGACGCAATCGCGAAAGAGGCACGGCCGGCACGGGCCTGAGCCATGCGCGAAGCCGAGGTCATCCAGCGACTGCGCCGGATCGCCACGGCGCCCGAAGCACGCGGTCTGCTCGACGATGTCGCCGTCCTGGACGGCTTCGTCATCACTCACGACACGATTGCCGAGGGCGTTCATTTCCTGCCCCACGACCCGCCGGCGAGCGTCGGTTGGAAGCTCGTCGCCGTAAACTTGTCGGACCTTGCCGCGAAGGGCGCGAAGCCCGCCGGAGCCTTGCTTTCATTGACCATCGCCGGCCCAGGCGATTGGGAGCAGTCATTCCTCGGCGGGATCGAGGCCGCTTGCGAGAGTTACGGCCTGCCCCTGCTCGGCGGCGACACGATCGCCTTGCCGGTCGGCGCACCCCGGGTGCTCGGCCTCACGGCCATCGGACGAGCCGCGTCCAATGTTCCAGAACGAGCAGGCGGCCGGCCGGCCGACGCTCTGTGGCTGGTCGGTACGGTCGGCGATGCAGCTGCGGGCCTCGCCTTGCTGCAGGACGACCGGGAAGCGACGGGCGCTCTGGTCGATATCTACCGCCGGCCGGTCCCGCAGCTCGGGGCGGGCCAGGCCCTGGCGCCTCACGCCCACGCAGCTATGGACATCTCCGACGGATTGCTGCTCGACGCCAGCCGCATGGCCCAAGCGAGCGGGTGCACGATTGCCATCGAACTCGATCAATTGCCGCTGTCGAGCGCTTTCGTGGCGGAGCGAGGACAGGACCTCTCCGCGCGCCTGTTCGCGGCGACCGGCGGAGACGATTATGCGCTGCTCGCAGCGCTTCCGTCCGACCTCGACGTTTTAACACTTTCTTTACCAAGTAGGACGAGGATCACCCGTATCGGCTCGCTGTCCGCCGGTAAGGTATCCCTTTCCCTCACCTACGGCGGCGAGCCTGTGGAATTGCCGGAAAGGCTTGGTTTTGAGCACGCTAGGGACAACGATCGCGGGTTTTCCGCTCCGTCAATGGCTGATCGGCCTTAGCGGCCTCGCGTCCGGCATGGCGTTCGCTTTGCTGGTCCGCTGAGGCCTAAACCTGCGGCGGTTGCCAGCCGCGAAAACGCTCCCTAAACCCTCCCCGTTTCACGGCGGCCGCCGTTCGTCCGGCCGCGCATCCGCTTCAAGAAACGGGGAAGCTTGAACTCATGAATCTGCTGTATATCGCCATTATCTGCGGCGTGATCGCGGTGCTCTACGGCATCGTCACCAGCCGCCAAGTGCTCGGCATGTCGGCCGGCAACCAGCGCATGATCGAAGTCTCGGCTGCGATCCAGGAAGGCGCCGCTGCATATCTCAAGCGGCAGTATACGACGATCGCCATCGTCGGTGTCGTTGTCGCGGCAATCATCTTCTTCTTCCTCGGCGGCCTCAGCGCCGTCGCTTTCGTGATCGGTGCGGTCCTGTCGGGGGCGACTGGCTTCATCGGCATGAACATCTCCGTGCGCGCCAACGTCCGCACGGCGGAAGCCGCGCGCAAGAGCCTGCAGAGCGGCCTCACGACCGCCTTCCGCGCCGGCGCGATCACCGGCATGCTCGTCGCCGGTCTGGCGCTGCTCGCGATCAGCGTGCTGTTTTGGTACCTGACGGGCCCCGGCGGCTACGCCCCGGACGCCCGTGAAGTCGTGACCGCGCTCACCGCCCTCGCGCTTGGAGCTTCGCTCGTATCGATCTTCGCCCGTCTTGGCGGCGGCATCTTCACCAAGGCTGCTGACGTCGGCGCCGACCTGGTCGGCAAGGTCGAGGCCGGCATCCCCGAGGACGATCCACGCAACCCGGCCGTGATCGCGGACAACGTCGGCGACAACGTCGGCGACTGCGCCGGCATGGCCGCCGACCTGTTCGAGACTTATGTTGTTACGGTCGGCATCACGATGGTGTCGATCGCATTGGCGCTGAAGGGCTCGCCGCTCCTTCCTGCCATGATGGCGTTGCCGCTTCTGATCGGCGGCGTGTGCATCATCACGTCGGTCATCGGGACCTACGCAGTCCGCCTGGGCGCCAAGGGATCGATCATGGGTGCCCTCTACAAGGGCTTCTGGACTGCGACCCTGCTCGCCGTTCCGGCCATTGGCGGAGCCTTCTGGTATGCGCTCGGAGGTGATCTTCAGCAGACCATCACGACCACCGCGGGCCTCAGCTTCCCGGCGACCAGCCTGATCTGGGCAAGCTACATCGGCCTCGCGGTCACGGCGCTGATCGTCTGGATCACGGAATATTACACCGGCACCAACTATCGGCCGGTCCAGTCGATCGCCCGTGCATCGCAAACCGGCCATGGCACCAACATCATCCAGGGCCTCGCCATCAGCCTTGAGTCTACGGCGCTACCGACGATCGTCATCATCGTCGGACTGATCTCCAGCTTCCAGCTGGCGGGCTTCCTCGGCGTTGCCTTCGCTGCGTCGGCGATGCTCGCCCTGGCGGGCATGGTGGTCGCGCTCGATGCTTATGGCCCCGTCACGGACAATGCCGGCGGCATTGCAGAGATGGCGGGTCTCGAGGAAGAGGTTCGGCACAAGACGGACGCGCTCGACGCGGTCGGCAACACGACCAAGGCCGTCACCAAGGGCTATGCGATCGGCTCTGCCGGTCTCGCAGCGCTGGTGCTGTTCGGTGCCTACACCGCCGACCTCCACGAGTTCGGCGGCCAGATCGGCGTCACGAGCGACCTCAACGCGCTCTTCAGCCTGTCGAACCCGTATGTGATCGTCGGGCTGCTGCTCGGCGCGCTGCTGCCGTACTTGTTCGGCGCGATGGGCATGACTGCCGTCGGCCGTGCCGGCGGCGCCGTCGTCGAGGAAGTGCGCCAACAGTTCCGCGACAATCCGGGTATCATGGATGGATCGGTTCGCCCGAACTATGCTCGCACCGTCGACCTCGTCACCAAGGCCGCGATCCGGGAGATGATCCTCCCATCGCTGCTTCCCGTGCTCGCTCCGATCGTCGTCTACTTCGCGATCGGTGCGGTTGCGGGTAAGGAGAACGGCCTCGCCGCTGTTGGCGCTCTGCTCCTCGGCGTGATCGTCTCCGGCCTGTTCGTCGCCATCTCGATGACCTCGGGCGGCGGCGCCTGGGACAATGCCAAGAAGTATATCGAGGATGGCAATTACGGCGGCAAGGGCTCCGAGGCCCACAAGGCTGCGGTGACCGGCGACACTGTGGGCGATCCCTATAAGGACACCGCGGGCCCCGCCGTGAACCCGATGATTAAGATCACCAACATTGTTGCGCTACTCCTGCTCGCGGCGCTTGCGGCTCGCGCCGCCGGCTGATCCGACCGCCAGGTTGGAGAGCCCCGTCGCGGTCTGCCGCGGCGGGGCTTTTCTTTGCCAGAACGCGCGCCCATCTCCTGGCCATGTCGCACGCGATCAGAATCCATGAGAATGGCGGCCCCGAAGTCCTCCGCTGGGAGGAAATCGAGGTCGGCGATCCCAGCCCCGGCCAGATCCGCCTTCGCCAGGAGGCCGCTGGGCTCAACTTCATCGACGTCTATCACCGTACTGGCCTCTACAAGCTGGACATGCCGTTCACGCCGGGCGTCGAAGGGGCTGGTGTCGTCGAAGCAATCGGACCGAATGTTGCGGACCTGAAGGTCGGCGATCGCGTCGCTTATGGCGGACCGATCGGCGGCTATGCGGAAGAGCGAATGATCCCCGCCGATCGCGTGGTGAAGCTTCCCGACGCGATATCGTCGGAGCAGGCCGCGGCGATGATGCTTCAGGGCATGACGGCCCATATGCTGTTGCGGCAGGTCTATGCCGTGAAGCCCGGCGACACGATCCTGATTCACGCCGCGGCCGGCGGTGTCGGATTGATCGTCTGTCAATGGGCGAAGGCACTTGGCGCGACCCTAATCGGCACCGTCGGATCGGATGAGAAAGCCGACCTGGCACGGGCACACGGTTGCGATCATCCTATCGTCTACACGCGGCAGGACTTCGTGGCCGAGGTGGAGCTGATCACGAACGGAGCCAAGCTTCCCGTCGTCTATGATTCGGTCGGCAAGGACACCTTCCTGAAATCGCTCGACTGCCTGGCGCCACGCGGAATGATGGTGAGCTTCGGCAACGCGTCAGGGGTGCCCGATCCGATGCCGCCCAACCTGCTCGCGCAGAAGGGGTCGCTCTTCCTGACGCGCCCCACGCTGTACAATTACACGAACACCTACGCCGAGCTTCAGGAGGCGGCCAGCGAGCTCTTCGACATGGTCGTCAGCGGCAAGGTGCGGGTCGAAGTGAAGCAGCGTTTCGCCCTGTGCGATGCCGCGGAGGCGCATCGCGCGCTAGAAGCGCGGGAGACGAGCGGCTCGACCGTTCTCACGATCTAGCGGCACGCGCCTTCACATTTCAGGCGGGCGCCGCTAAGGCTCCGCGACTTTTCGCGCCGAACAGAAGGGAATCGCTTGGCCAAGGAAGAATTGCTCGAGATGCGCGGGCAGGTGGTAGAACTGCTGCCGAACGCGATGTTCCGCGTCCGTCTCGAGAACGGCCACGAGATTCTCGGCCATACCGCCGGCAAGATGCGCAAGAACCGCATCCGCGTCCTGACGGGCGACGAGGTGCTGGTTGAGCTCACTCCCTACGACCTCACCAAGGGCCGCATCACCTATCGCTTCATGCCCGGCCGCGGAGGCCCACCCGGTTACCCCTGATGCGGTTGGTTCTCGCTTCGGCGAGCCCCCGCCGCCTCGATCTGCTAGCGCGCATCGGCGTCATTCCTGACGCGGTCGCGCCAGCCGACATCGATGAGAGCGTTCCGAAGGGCGAGCTGCCGCGCCAGCACGCGCTGCGGCTTGCGCGCGAGAAGGCCGAGGCCGTCGCCGCTCAGAACACCGACGCATTGGTGCTTGCCGCCGACACGGTTGTTGCAGTCGGGCGCAGAATACTTCCCAAGGTCGAGGATGAGGCGACGTTGCGTGCGTGCATGAAGCTTCTCTCCGGCCGCAGGCACCGGGTACTGACGGGCGTTGCTCTTGCGATCCCTAACGGCGGCGTCCGCGAACGCCTGGTCGAGACCATGATCGCGATGAAACCTCTCAGCGATGATGAGATCGACTTTTATGCGAGCCATGGCGAATGGCATGGCAAAGCCGGCGGCTACGCGCTCCAGGGATATGGCGAGGTCTATGTCCGCCATATCGCTGGCAGCTATTCGAACGTCGTCGGACTGCCGCTCGCCGAGACGCGGGTCCTGCTGAAGTCCGCCGGATACGACCTTGCCTGAATGGCTGGTCGAGCGGGGGATCGGCGAAAGCCGCGCCGCTTTGGTCGATGCCGACGAGATTATCGAGGCTCGGATCGAGCTGGATGGATCGATCCGGGCAGGAAGCGTGGTCCAGGCCCGGCTGAAGAATACCGGCATAAATGGCCGCAACGCGATCGCGGTTGGCGAGGATGGTCACGAATATCTGCTGCCGTCGGGCGCGCGACAGACCACCGAAGGCGCAGGCCTGACCATCGAAATCACCCGCGAAGCGATTCCCGGCGCGGAGCCCTGGAAACGAGCGTTAGCGCGCCTCACTGACAACGAACCCCTCACCGCCTTGCCCGCCAGCGACCAGCTCAGTGGGCGCGATCTGACCTTCCCTGCGCCAAAGGATGAATTGGGTGCTGCGGGCTGGGACGATCTCCTCGACCAGGCGCGGTCGGGCGTCGTCCCGTTCACCGGGGGCGAGCTTCGTACTTCGCCGACGCCGGCGATGACCCTGATCGACGTCGACGGCTATCTCAGCACTGAAGAGCTGGCGATCGTCGGCGCTCGTGAAGCCGCGCGAGCCATTCGGCGGCTCGACATCGGAGGTTCGATCGGCATCGACCTGCCGACGACCGGCAGCAAGGCGGCGCGGCGGGCAGCCGCGCAGGAGATCGATTCCATCCTGCCGCAACCGTTCGAGCGAACCGCGGTGAACGGCTTCGGCTTCGTCCAGATCGTTCGTCCGCGTATCCGGGCGTCGCTTGTGGAATTGGCGCAGGAGCGGGCTGCGTTCGAGGCTCGCGCCTTGCTGCGCCGTGCAGTGTTTGAGAGTGCCGGAGCAAAGCGCCTCGTCGCGCATCCTGCGGTAATCCACGCGATCCAGAAGCAGCCTGACTGGCTCGACATCCTGTCGCGGCAACTGGGCGGATCAGTGAGCTTGCGGGCAGAACCGAACCTCCCCATGTCGGGCGGGTATGCCGAAAGCCTCTAATCAGTCGAAAACCTGCCCGCTTTGCGGGAAGCCAGAAGCGCCCCAGCACGCGCCATTCTGCAGCGCCGGCTGCAAGGACCGAGACCTCCTCAAGTGGCTTGGCGATGGCTATCGCATTCCGGGCCCTTCGGTCGATCCTGAAAGGGTGGACAGCGAGGATGGTGACGGTTAGGGAGCCGGTCGCTTGAACGGGCCTCCCGCCCGGTTTCAGGAGCCCAGGTAGCTCAGTTGGTAGAGCACGTGACTGAAAATCACGGTGTCGGTGGTTCGATCCCGCCCCTG
>Ga0070671_100000358_pt1 | contig 31391 bp, 35 predicted proteins | sample KBSS73metaG_FD_65341 | JGI IMG/M metagenome (GOLD analysis project Ga0070671, IMG submission 65341) | Switchgrass rhizosphere microbial communities from Kellogg Biological Station, Michigan, USA - KBS S7-3 metaG | ecosystem: Host-associated > Plants > Roots > Rhizosphere > Soil ...
GGCGCGCTCGTATTGTCCGCCCTGCTCGTCGCGCTGGGGTACGCCCTCTGGTTGCCCTTCAACGACTCCACCGGTCAGGCGCTGGTCAACATGGCCGTCGCCGGCCTCGGCTCGGGGCACTGGTCGCCGCGCTGCCGGCCACCCCCGCGGCCGCGGCGCCACCGGAGCGCACCGCCTTCGCCACCGGCATGACCAACGCGACCAAGACGGTCGGCGGCGCGATCGCCTCCGCGATCTTCGCGATCGCCCTGGCCTCCACCGGCTCGATCGCCGACCCCGAGGAGGGGCACGCCCCGCTGGTCGGCTACCTCACCGTCTGGTCGATCTGCGCGATCGCCGCACTCCTGGCCGCCGTGGCCCTGCTGACCCTCCCCAGGCAGCCCGCCGAGCACCCGGTCAGCTCGACCGCTCGGCGTAGACGATGACGTTGTCGAGATAGCGGCGGGCCTTGAAATCGAACTGTCCACCGCAGGTGATGAGACGAAGCTCCGGGTCCGGCGTGCCGCCGTACACAGCCTGGGTGGGGAAAGCGTCCTTCGCGTGCTGCTCGACCCGAACAGTGGCGAACGCCACGGCGGTGCCATCGGCTCGATCTACGAAGATCTGATCGCCGCTCGACAGGTCGGCCAGATGGATGAAGACCGCAGGTCCCTTGTACGAATCCACATGTCCGACGATTACCGCGGGCCCACGTTCACCGGGTTCCGGGCCGTCGCGCCACCAGCCGGTGCGGTCATTGTTGGCCGGAGGCGGCAACACCCCGCCGCCGTCGACCGCCAACGGATCGACCGGTGCGTCCACCCCGATCGCCGGAATGCGAAGGCGTACGGGATCGGCGGCCTGATCGCCGGCCAGATCCGGCTTCAGATCACCGTGCTTGTGCGGCTTCTGTACGGTGACCGGAGCCGATCGGGAAAGGGCCCGTCCGAGACCCGCCACTTTTCGGGGATAGACGGTCCACGGCTGGCTCCAGGCGGCCAGCACCGCGACAGACAAGAGCAGTCCGGTGGCCACCATGAACCAGCCCGATCCACGGTGACCACCCGACCGCCGGCGAGCGGAATCGGCTCGCCTATGGCGTCCCCTGTCAGCCACGCTGCCCGGCAGGTCGACGACGGATCAGCACGACTCCACCGGCGACGAGCAGGGCGCCACCCGCCAGGCCGGCGGGCAGAAGCAGGTCAGAGCCGTCGCTGTTCGCGGTGCCGCCGCCGCCCGCCTCGACACCACCGGACGGAGCAAGACCCGCGTCCTGGTCACTGGCGTTCGCGCCGTTCTCGGCTGAACCAGGCGCACCGCCGGGAAGAGACTCACAGGCCACGCCGTCATTGTCGGAGTCGAGCTGGTTTGGATCGCTCGGATCCTGGTCGTAGACGGCCTGAGCCTGCGCCTGCGTGGTGAAATCCGTGCAATCAAGGTCTTGCGCCAGCGCCACCCCGGCAAGCGGGTAGGACATGCCTGCCGTCAGAACGGCAACCGCCACCGCGTTGCGGACTCGCATTATTCCCCCTCATGAGATCCACTACTTGCGGACCCGCGGCAACCTAGCAAGCGGAATGCGCGTGGGTGCGACATTCTTGAAAGACGACCGAACGTTACCCGTTCGGGTTAACCCTGCCGCTGCATGCGAATGTCCCGACGTCATCCCGCCGCCTGACACGGATGTGGATCGAGGCGCCCAGCTACGGAGTGGTGGTGATCGCGCACGCCTCGAAGGAGTTCCCGACGACCCTCGTCAACCTTCATTCCGACGCCGTTGTCGACATCGTCGGAGTGGCCGATCGCCGCGTGCTGTGCCGGACCGGCTCGGGCCCGATGGGCTGCTGGTCCCACGGCGCGAGGGATCGTGGCTTCCGTGCCGGCGATCGGAATGTCCGGGGGCGCTGCTAGAACGGGAGGGCCATGAACTACGTGTCCGCGCCGAGCGCGCCGAACGCCAGCGGTCGGCCCAACCGGGTCGCACCGGACGGCTCCACCCACGCCGTCGCCGACCGTGGGCTGCTCTGGGGCAACCGCGGCCGGTTGCTCAACGCCCGCGGCGAGCCCGCCCGGTTCTCGCAGGGTCGCAACTGGTTGATCTGCCAGCTGGAGTTCAAGGGCCGGCGGCGGACCCAGTGGCGACCGGACCGGCTCACCGAGCTCTACTTCCTGGACGAGCCCACCGCGCTGGCGGCCGGGCACCGGCCCTGCGGCGAGTGCCGGCACCGGGACTACCAACGCTTCAAGGCGGCCTGGACGCGGGCCCATCCGGACACACCGGCCGGTGCCGCCGACATCGACCGCCGGCTGCACGCCGACCGGCTCGGTCCCGACGGCCCGCGCACCCACCTCGCCCCACTGGGCTCGTTGCCGGACGGCACGGTGGTCGAGCACGACGACACGTTCTGGCTGGTCCGCGGCGAGCGCCTGCACGCCTGGACGTTCGGCGGCTACCGGGCGGCGCGGCCCCGGTCGGAGTTCCCGACCGACGTCGTGGTCCGCACTCCGCGGGCCACCGTCGCCACCCTGCGCGCCGGCTTCCAGCCCGCCTACCATCCCACCGCCACCTGAGCGGCCGGGTTCACCCCGCCAGGTCGCCCTTGACGACCTTGCCCATCGCGTTGCGCGGCAGCGCGTCGACGAGCACGACCACCTTCGGCCGCTTGTACGGGGCGAGCTGGGCGGCGGCCAGGTCGAGCAGCTCCTGCTCGGAGACGCCGGACGCCTCGACGAACGCGGTGACGCGCTCGCCCCACGTCGGGTCCGGCACGCCGACCACGGCGGCGTCGGCGACGCCGGGATGGGTGCGCAGCACGTCCTCGACCTCCCGCGGGTAGACGTTGTAGCCGCCGCTGATGATGAGCTCCTTGCTGCGTCCCACGATGCGCAGGTAACCGTCGTCGTCGAAGGCGCCGATGTCGCCGCTGCGGAACCAGCCGCCGTCGAACGCGTCCGCGGTCGCGTCCGGCCGGTTCCAGTACTCGCGCAGGACGTTGGGCCCGCGCAGTTGCACCTCGTCGGTGCCGTCGGCGAGCCGCAGCTCGACGCCGGGCAGCGGGAAGCCCACCGTTCCGGGCCGGCGCTCACCGTCGTACGGGTTGCTGACGTTCATGAGCGTCTCGCTCATGCCGTACCGCTCGAGGATCCGCTGACCGCCGCGCTCCTCGACCGCGGCGAACAGCTCCGGGGACAGCGGCGCGCTCCCGGACACCGCGAGGCGCAGCGCGGCCAGCTCCGGCAGCCGCGGCGAGGCGGCCAGCTTCGCGTACATGGTGGGCACGCCGAAGAACAGCGTCGCCTGGTGCTCGCGCACGCTGTCGAGCACGTCGTCGGCGTCGAACCGAGGTCGCAGCACCGCGGACGCACCGGCGAGGAGCGTGCCGTGCAGCCCGACGGCGAGCCCGTGCACGTGGAACAGCGGCAGCGCGAGCACGAGCCGGTCGTCGGCGGTCCAGCGCCAGGCCAGCGCGACGGCCGACGCGCTGACGAGCATGTTGCCGTGGGAGAGCAGGGCGCCCTTGGGGGTGCCGGTGGTGCCGCTGGTGTAGATGATCAGGCCGGGGTCGTCGGTGCCGACCTCGTCGAGCCCGACCTCGGGGCCGTCCGGCAGGTCGACGTCGGGCCCGGCGACCACGACCGGACGGCCTGCAGCGTCGGCCACCCAGCGACCCCGGTCGCGATCGTCGACGACGGCGGCGGACGGCGTGCAGTCGCGGGCGAGCTGGTCGACCTCGCGCTGCCCGTACGCACCGTTGACCGGGACGACGACGAGCCCGAGCCGGAGCGCCGCCACGTACGCGACGACGAGATCGATGCTCGGTGCCGCCGACAGCACGAGCCGGTCGCCACGCTCCAGGCCGGCGGCGGCGTAGCGGGCGGCCACCCGGCGGGTGCGCTCCTCGAGCTCGGCCGCGGTCGTCCAGCGGCCGTCGTGCAGGACCTCGGCGTCCGGCTCGCCGGCCCACCCCGCCGTCCAGCGGGCCGGCAGGCTGGTCCCGGCGAGCAGGTCGACGTCATCCGGCGCGACGCCTGGCGGCAGGTGCACCGCCCACGCCGGCGCCGTCACGCCCGGTCCCCGGCGGCCCGGGCACAGCGGTGTGCCGGCAGGACGATCCGCACAGTCGAGGTGTCCATGCTCTCCTCTCGGCCAGGCGCCGATCGGCCGGTGCCACGGCGCTGCAGCGGGCACCGTGCGCGGGGGCAGCGGATGCCGTCGCCGCCGGCGTCATGATCCCATGGCCCGACCCCGCGGCCGTCGACGGCCGGGGCGGACCGAAGGGGTGCGCCGACGCGGCGCCCGGCACATCGCCGGCCCGATCCTCTCCCCAGGGCGGCGCCGGAAATCCCAATACCTTGGCAAGGAAAGTGCAACGACAATTCTGAGAAGCGCTTGCAACCCAGCGGTCGGCAAAGCCCGCGCAACCGTTCTTGTCCGCCGCCCGCAGTGCGATCTTCGCGGCTTGACCCAATGCCGCGACCGGCGCAAGATCCATGTATCGGGGGAGCCTACAAGCCATTAGTGCTAAGGAGGCGCCGCGATGGCGGATCAAGTAGAAGCTATGCGGATCCACAGCGACCCCACTCGCGCAGCCCCGCCACCGCCGGACGTCGCGTCGCTCTCGATCGCCGACCCCGCCGCGCTCGGTCTGGCCGGCTTCGCCATGACGACGTTCGTGCTCAGCATGTTCAACGCCGGGCTGGTGGGCAAGGCCGGCGAGCCGGTCGTGCTCGGGCTCGCGCTGGCCTACGGCGGCGTCGCGCAGCTCCTGGCGGGCATGTGGGAGTTCCGCAAGGGCAACACGTTCGGTGCCACCGCGTTCAGCTCGTACGGCGCGTTCTGGGTTTCGTACTGGGCGTTCGTTGCCTTCTTCGCCAAGGGCGTCCCGGACACCGCGGTCGGTCTCTACCTGATCGCCTGGGGCATCTTCACGTTCTACATGTGGATAGCGTCGTTCCGCACCACGGTGGCTGTGAACCTTGTCTTCCTGCTCCTGTGGATCACATATCTTCTGCTCGGTATCGGCGCCGCGTCGGGCACCAGCGGCATCACCAAACTCGGCGGCTGGATCGGTCTCGCCACCGCTGTCGCGGCCTGGTACGCGTCGTTCGCCATCGTCGCCAACTTCACGTTCCGCCGCACCATTCTGCCGGTGCGGGAACTGCGCCGCGCATAATTCCGGGGAGCATTCCCAGCGCCGCACCTAATGGCGCTGGGAATGCCCGGTCGCCGGAGTCCGTCGCCGGCTCCCGTCGGCGTCCGGCGCCGCGCGGGCCGGTGACGGTCAGTTCGTCATCAGGCCGCGGCAGGCGTCGACGATGTCGACCATGCCGACGAGCCGGCCGTCGTCGACGACCGGGAGGTGGCGGATGCGGGAGGCCACCATGAGGTTGGCCGCAGCGGCGGCCGTCTCGTCCGGCGGCACCGTGATCGGCCGCCGCGCCGGCAGGTCGCTGATCCGCACGTCGTTGGGATCCTTGCCGTCCGCGACCGCGGCGGCGATGTCGGTGTCGGTGATCACCGCCACCGGCTTGAGGTCGGCCTCGTCCTCGACCACGACCAGCGCGCTGTCGCCCGCCTTCTTCATCAGGTAGGCCGCGGCGGCGAGATGGGCGTCCCGCTCGACGCTGACGACCGGCGGCCGCATCAGGTCGCGCACCCGGGTCGGCCGCTGGTCCACCCGCTCCAGGGACCGCACGTGCTCGTCGCGCACCCGCAGGATCGCGTCGCGGCCGCGGAACAGGACGGTCCAGCCGTCCTCCTGCTCGACGGTCACGTCGGCGAACGTCTCGCGCGCGACCTGCTCCCCGTCGCCGTACACCATCCGGTACGTCGCCATGCCCCTGGCACCTCCGGCGGTCACTGGTCCCGATCACGAGCGTACGCCGACGGCGCCGGCGGGCGTGGACCTGACGGTCGTCGTGATCGCCTCCACGGCCGGCGGCCGGGGCGCTCGACGCCGCCGGTGACACCCGGGCACGCTGCCGCCGGCCGGTCCGGTTGGCGATAATGCCTGGCGTGTCGAATGCGCCCCCGGCCGGCCGGCCGGCGTCGCCGCCGGACGCCGGCGCGGCGGGTCGGCTGCGGGTGGTGCTGGCCGAGGACGACGTGCTGCTGCGCGAGGGTGTCGCCAGCCTGCTCGACCAGGCGGGGTTCGAGGTGGCGGGGCAGGCCGGGGACGCGGACGGCCTGCTGGCACTGGTGCGGGAGACCCGGCCGGATCTGGTCGTGGTGGACATCCGGATGCCACCGACCCGGACCACCGAGGGTCTTGAGGCGGCGCAGGTGATCCGCCGGCAGTTCCCGCAGACGGCGATCCTGGTGCTGTCCGCGCACGTCGACGTCGAGCACGCGACCGAGCTGCTGGCCAGTGGCCGCGGGATCGGCTACCTGCTCAAGCGCCGGGTGGCGGACGTGGCGGAGTTCCTGGACACGATCGACCGGGTGGCCAAGGGCGGCTCGGTGGTCGACCCGGCGCTGGTGGCCGAGCTGGTCGGCGTGCAGCGGCGCAGCGATCCGCTGGCCGCGCTCAGCAGCCGGGAGCGGGAGGTGCTGGCGTTGATGGCCGAGGGTCGCTCGAACACGGGGATCGCGCGGCGGCTGTGGGTCACCGAGGGAACGGTGGAGAAGCACATACGCAGCATCCTGGCCAAGCTGGGCCTGCCCGAGACCGAGGACGACCACCGCCGGGTGCTGGCCGTGCTCACCTTCCTCGAGGCGTCCTAGGGGCGAGCAGGTCGCGGATCGCCGCGGCGGACAGCGAGATCTTGGGGATGAAGCCGATCGCGGGGCTGGCCGCGATCAGCTCGTCGTAGTCCTCCTCGGGATGGGTCGAGATCAGGATCACCGGTGGCGCCGCCGACCCGCCGGCATCGTGCAGCCGGCGGCTCAGCTCGAGGCCGCTCTCCCCACCGAGGTCGATGTCCATGAGCACGACGTCCGGGCCCAGATCTGCCGCCTGCCGCAGCGCCTCGGCGCCGGTCGACGCCACCCCGGCCACGGTGATCCCCTGCTGCTCGAGGAGGCCGCAGGCGGCAGCGAGGAAGTGCGGACTGTCATCGACGACCAGGCACCGCAACCCCATGACTCGATCGTGCAAGGCTGACCCTCCGGCATGCATCCCAGCTACCTGGAAGGCAGACCGTAGCCCGCCGGCAGGGTCGGGCCTGAGCCGGGGCTCAGTCGTACAGGCGCAGGTCGGCGACGCTCCACCAGGTGCCGGCGGACCCGGTCGAGACCACCCGCAGGTATCGCGCGCGGGTCCGCGGGACGTCGATGGTGGTGAGCTGGCCGGTGCCGGTCCCGCTGGCCAGCGTTCGCCAACCGGCGGCGTCGTCGCTGGTCTGCAGGGTCCACGAGCGGGCGTAGTCCCCGGTGCTGGCGCCGGTGTCGAGGACGACCCGGCGGAAGGCCTCCCGGCGGCCGAGGTCGACCTGCAGCTGCTGGCCGGGTGCCTGAGCGACGTCGGTGGACCACCGGGTGGACGCGTCGTCGTCCACCGCGCCCTGCGGCGTCTCGCCGGTCGGCGTCGCGGTGGCCGTCGCCCCGGTCAGCGGCACCAGGTCGTACCCGTCGTCCAGCAGCCGGCTGCGCGGCCAGGTGAACGTCGCCAGCGCCCCGCCGGGCAGGGTGTAGTCGAACGACCGGCCGCCGACCGCGACCGCGAACGTCCGCGGGTCGTCGTTCTCGTTGTGCACGACCAGCGCGGTCGAGCCGTCCGGGTTGCGGAACGCGACGTCCATGATCTGCCCGTTCCAGCCGGTGGTCCCGAAGGACGTGCTGGCGATCCGGACCGCGCCGGGCCGCACGAACTTCGACAGGTGGCCGATCGTGTAGTACTCGGCGTTGGTGGACACCGTGCCGTCGGCCTCGAGGGTCAGCAGGCCGGTGCAGGTGTCGCAGCCGCCGTTGTGCGGGCCGCCGGTGGAGTCGAGCGCGATGTTCCAGGTGATCGCGGTCTTCGCCCAGTTGCGGGTGGTGCCGATGGTGACGTTGCGGGCGTGGAAGGTCAGCGTGTCCCGGAAGAACTTCGCCGGTGGGTCGGTCGGGCCGTGCGATCCGGAGCACTCGGTGAACCAGATCCCCTTGTCCGGGTAGGCGTCGTGCAGCGCGGTCTGCGCGCTCGGGTCGCCGGAGTAGCAGTGGTAGGCGGTGCCGGCCACCCACCTCGCGGCCGGACTGGCGAGCACCTCGTACGGGTAGTCGGTCTCCGGGTCCTCACCCGGCGGGGTGCTGGCGATGTCGCCGGGGTGGGTGGTCCAGTTGTGGTCGTAGGCCAGGATCCTGGTCCGCAGGCCCGCCGCCCGCAGCGCCGGTCCCACCGCCTCGATGAGCTTGACCTCCTGCGCCACCGGCAGGTCCATGCCCGGGTATCCGTTCGGCGTCCGGTTCTGCGGCTCGTTCTGCACGGTGAGGTAGTCGACGGGAACGCCGGCGGCCCGGTACGCCTGGACGAACTTGACGAAGTAGCGGGCGTACGCGGCGTACACGCGGGGGTCGTCCTTGAGCCGGCCGCCGACGAGTGAGTCGGTGGTCTTCATCCACGCCGGCGGGCTCCACGGGGTGGCGATCACCGTCAGCCGCGGGTTCAGCGCCCTGGCCCGGCGCAGCAGCGGCAGGATCTGCGCCCGGTCGTGGGCGATGCTGAAGTGCGCCAGCGCGAAGTCGGTCTGCCCCGGGGGCATGTCGTCGTAGGTGTAATGCGGCTCGTCGGTGAAGTCCGAGGACCCGATCGGCTGGCGGAGCGCGCTGACCCCGATCCCCCGCACCGGATCGAACAGGCTGCGCATCGCCTGCTCGCGCGCGGCGGGGTCGAGCCGGTAGAGCACGGCGGCCGACGAGTCGGTGATCGACGCCCCGAACCCGTCCATCGACTGGTACGTCCGGCTGGGATCGACGGTGATCGTCAGCTCCCCGCTCGGCCCGGTGCCGAACGCGACGGTGCCGCGGTCGTGCATCAGCTCGGCCCGGTCCGGCGAGGTGACCCAGACCCGCGCGGCCGGTGCGGGGCCGCCGGGGTGGTCGGCGCTGGCGGCGGCGGGCGGGACTACCGCCGCGGTCAGCGCGACCGCGCCGACGACGACGAAGAAGCGACGTTGCCTCATCGAAAGGCCTTTCGGTCCGAAAGGGGCACGAGCTACCCGACTGTTTACCCGCGCCCGTCCCGCGGCTACCCCCGGCCGGTCGAGTCAGAGCACGGGCCGCAGCGGCGGCTCCTGCGGTCCGTACCGGGAGCGCAGCACGGCTGTGACCGCGCGGCGCAACGCGGCCACGTCGCGCCGGCCGGCGACCTGCGCCCACCCGTCCTCGATCGCCTGGTACGCCGCCTCCGCGTCGGCAAGGAACCGGCGCCCGTCCGGGGTGAGCCCGAGGACGGCGGCGCGCCGGTCGCCGGGGTCCTCGCGCCGCTCGACCAGCCCTTCGTCGACGAGCGAGGCGACCACCTTCGCCGCGGCCTGCTTGGTGACCCCGAGCAGCTCCCCCACCTCGCCGATGTTGCGCGGCCGGTCCCGCAGGGCGAGCAGCACGAAGCCCCACATCGGCCGTACCCGCGGCCACCCCGCGCCGGCCAGCCGCTCGTGCAGCTCGTCGATGACGGCGGCCAGCGCCATCGCGAGCAGCCGGCCGAGCGGCTGGTCGCCGGCTAGATCGCCCACGGCGGGGTGAACGGCTCCTCGCCCGGCATCCGGGCCTGACCGCCCACCGGCAGGTACGCGAGGGCGACCACGGGCTCGCCACCCAGCGCGGTCAGGCTGAACGGGGTGTCGGGCGGCACGATGATCGCGCCGCCGGCGCCGACATCGGCGACCCGGCCGCCGATCGAGGCGCGAGCGGTCCCGGACAGGACCACCAGCACCTCCTCGCGGGTGAGCTCGTGCGGGACGGGATCGGCGTGCGGCGGCAGCTCGACCCGCCACACGCAGATCTCGGTGGATCCGGACGACGGCGCGGCCAGCGGCGTGAATCGGGTGCCGGCGAGGTCGTGGACGGCCGCGGTACGGGCATCGGTGACGGGCATGTGAGGATGATAGACAACTTAGTTGTCTTATGTCGAGCGCAACCGCGGATGGCGGCTAGCAGGAACCCGGCACTGCGGGTGGCATGGCCGGCGGCCTCCGGCTGGCCGGGCTGACAGCCGCCGCGCGAGAGGCCATTTTTGCTGTGTCCGGTCGAGGACGCCGACTGTCCACAAAGGAGCATCGACCGCCATGACCGCTGCCTGTCCACACCCGACGATCCGCCAGCCGCGCGGTACCCGAGCGCGGGTTCCGGTCCGGGCGGCCCGGTCACCGGTCGGCGAGCTGCTGGCCGGCCGCTACCGGGTGGCCGAGCTGGTCGGTCACGGCGCGACCGGCGGGGTGTGGCGCGCCGAGGACGAGCTGCTGGACCGGGACGTCGCGGTCAAGCGACTCCCCGACCGGCGGCCGGACGGGTTGGTCGAGGCCCGGATCGCGGCCAGGGTGCGGCATCCGTCGGTGGTCACCGTGCACGACCTGATCGAGCACGACGGGTCGTCCTGGATGGTGATGGACTACTACCCGGGCGGCACGCTGGCCGCGCTGCTGCAGGAGCAGGCCCGGCTGCCCCCGCCGGTGATCGCGGCTCTCGGCCTCCAGCTGGTCACCGCACTGGACGCGGTGCACGCCGCCGGCATCGTGCACTGCGACGTCAAGCCGGCCAACCTGCTGCTCGGCGCGGACGGCCGGCTGGTGCTGGTGGACTTCGGGATCGCCGAGGCCGGCGACTCCGGTCCGGTCAACCCGGTCCGCGCCGAGGGCTTCGTCGTGGGCTCCCCGGCATACATGGCGCCGGAGCTGGTCCGCGGCGAGACCGCGAGTCCGGCGGCCGACGTGTGGTCGCTCGGCGCGACCCTGTACGCCGGGGTCGAGGGGCGCCCGCCGTACGCCGGCGACGCGGTGGAGATCCTCGCGGCGGTGCTCAACGACCCGCCGCCGCCGGCCCGCCGGGCCGGCCGGCTGGCGCCGCTGCTCGACCGGCTGCTGGCCAAGGACCCGGCCGAGCGGCCCGCCCACGCGGCGATCAGGACGGCGCTGGCGGACGTCTCCCTCGCCCCGGCCGCGGCGGTGGCCGCTCGGGGGCTGACGACTTCCGGCTAGCCGGGATGCGCGGCGGCGATCCGCGGAGCAACGTTGTCCGCATGACGCTGCGGTGTCTGATCGTCGACGACAGCCCCGCCTTCGTCGCGACCGCCCGCAGCCTGCTGGAGAGCCAAGGGATGAGCGTGCTCGGGGCGGTCGCCACCGGGGCCGACGCGCTGCGGCTGACCGCGGAACTGCGCCCCGACGTCGTGCTGGTCGACCTGGATCTCGGCCCGGAGAGCGGCCTGGAGGTGGCCGCACGGCTGACCCGGTCCGCCGACCCCGCACCGCCGCCGGTGATCCTGATCTCGACGCACGCGCAGGAGGACTTCGCCGACCTCATCGCGGAGAGCCCCGCGGTCGGGTTCATCCCCAAGGTCACCCTGTCCGTCGCCGCCATCCGCGAGCTGCTCGACGGCCGCGGTTCCGCGGATCCGACCGTCACCGGACCCCGAGGAAGGTGACCACGGCGAGCACCCGGCGGTGGTCGTCCTCGGTCTCCGGCAGGTCGAGCTTGGCCAGGATGCTGCGCACGTGCTTCTCGACGGTGCCCTCACTGACCCACAGCCGCCTCGCGATGCCTCCGTTCGACCGGCCCTCCGCCATCAGCGCCAGCACCTCGCGCTCCCGGCCGCTCAGCCGGTCCAGCGGGTCGTGGCGACGGCCGGCCATGACCAGCTCCTGCACCAGCGCGGGGTCGACGACCGACCCGCCCCGCGCGATGCGGTCGAGCGTGTCGGCGAACTCGGCCATGTCGACGACCCGGTCCTTGAGCAGGTAGCCGACCGCGCGGCCGGTGGCCAGCAGGCCCACCGCCTGCTCGACGTCGGCGTGCGCCGACAGGACGAGGATGCCGATCTCCGGATGCTGTTCCCGGATCTCCCGGGCGGCGTCGAGGCCCTCGGTCGTCCTGGTCGGCGGCATCCGGACGTCGACCACGACCACGTCCGGCGCGTGCTCGGCCACCAGCGCCAGCAGCTGTACCGCGTCGCCGGCCTGACCGACCACCTGCATGCCCGACCGCTCGAGCAGGCTGGCCATGCCCTCCCGGAGCAGGACGTCGTCATCGGCCAGCACGATCCGCAGCCCGCCGCCGCTCACCCGGTCACGCCCCGCAAGCCAGGCGGCCCGCCACCATCGGCCGCGTCGTCATCGGCCGGGTGGTCATCGGCTCATTGTCGGTGAGCGGCCGCGAGCCCGGTACCCCTACGCGCGGGTACGGCCGGACACCGGGCCGGCGGCCGCGGGAACGGGATGGCGGCTAGCCGGAAGCTCGGCGCTGCGGATGGCGTGGACGCCGCCTGGAGGCTGGCCGGGCAGACAGCCGGGTCCGCCCGCGGGATCGTCGAGGTGTCGGAGGCCACGCGGCGTCCGGACAAGGGTCCGCAGGAGGGATCGGGGATGTCCAGGACAGCAGAAGCCCGGATACGAGTTCGCCGCCTGCTCATCGGGATCGTCGCCATGCTGGCAGCGCTCACCACGGTGGCCGCCTGCGGCTCGGACTCGGGCGGCGGTGGTGGCGCGACCCCTCCGCCGGCGGCGGCGCCGTCGGCGGCCGGCGGATCGGCCGGGCAGGGTGGGGGGTCCACAGTGGAGATCATGAACTTCATGTTCATGCCGGGCACCCTGACCGTCCCGGTCGGCACCACGGTGACCTGGAGGTTCGACGACTCGACCCAGCACACCGTCAACGCCGACGACAACTCGTTCGCCTCGTCGGCGATGGCGAACGGCCAGACCTTCGCGCACACGTTCACGAGCGCCGGCACGGTGTCCTACCACTGCTCGATACACCCGTTCATGAAGGGCACGATCGTCGTCAAGTAGCGGGTCCGAGCGGCAGCTCGGCGCGCACGGTCGTGCCGGCGCCCCGGGCGCTGGTCAGCCAGACCCGGCCGCCGAGCGCCTCCACCCGGTCCTTGACCCCGATCAGCCCCGAGCCGCCGTCCAGGTCGGCGCCGCCGCGGCCGTCGTCGGTCACCCGGATCCGCAGGACCCCGTCCTCGGCCCCGACGTCCACGGTGGCCGCCGTCGCCTCGGCGTGCTTGGCCGTGTTGGTCAGCATCTCGGCGACCGCGAAGTACGTCGCGATCTCGACCTGCTCGGGCAGCCGGCCACCGACCCGCACGTCGAGGCGGACCGGCACGGTGCAGCGGCGGGCGAGCACGCGCAGCGCGGGACCGAGGCCGCCCTCGGTCAGCGCGGCCGGGTGGATGCCGCGGGCGAGCTCGCGCAGCTCGCCGACCGCCGTGTCGGCCTCGGTGGCGATCGCGTCCAGCCGGGCGGCCAGCTCCGCGGACCCGGTCGACCCGGCCTCCTTGGCCATCCGGGCCTGGATCGCCACGCTGACCAGCCGCTGCTGGGCGCCGTCGTGCAGGTCCCGCTCGATCCGCCGGCGGGTCTGGTCGGCCGCGGCGACGATCCGCGCGCGGGACGCGGTGAGCTCCGCGTACAGCTGGGCGTTGTCGAGGGAGACCGTCAGCTGGGCGGCGATGAGCGTGACCGCGTCGAGCCGCTCGGCCGTGAACGCGCCGCGCAGCAGCCGGTTCTCCAGCAGCAGCACGGCCCGCAGGGCGCCCCTGCCTACGAGCGGCACAGCCAGCAGCGAGCAGCCCTCGACGCCGGCGAAGTACGGGTCGCGGGCGAACCGGTCGTCGCGGGTCGCGTCGCCCAGCACCAGCGGCTCGCCGACCCGCTGGACGTAGCGGAGCACCGAGGCGGGCGCGCCGAGCGCGCCGGCCGGCGTCCCGGGCGGAGCGAGCCAGTCCTGCTCGTCGTCACTCCACAGCACCAGCTGCACCCGGGTGGCACCGGTCATCGTGCTGAGCACCTCGACGATGCGGGCGTGCAGCCGCTCGATGCTGGTCTCCGAGCTCAGCGCCTGGGAGGCGGACAGCACGCCGAGCAGGTCCAGCGTGCCGGTCGTGACCGCCGGTCGCTGCTCCACCGGAACCGGACCGGCGGCCTCGCGCAACGCCGGGTACGCCCAGTCCAGCCGGGCCACCTTCGCGGTCGCGCCCCAGGCCGCGTACGCCTCCCGGGCCCGGGCGAGCAGCTCGCGCCCCGCGTGCTCGGCGCCGTGGGCGAGATGGAAGCGGGCCGCCCGCTCGGTGATCAGCGCGCGGTGCCACGGCCGCTGCCGGTCCGCGACCTCCCGCAGCGCCGCGTCGAACGCGAGCACGGCGGCCCGGAAGTCGCCGACCGCCCAGGCGCGCTCGGCCTCGAGCAGGTGTACCAGGTGCAGGAAGTTGACCGGCGCGTCCGCTGCCCGGGCCGCCAACCACGCCGTCACCTCCGCCAGCTCCCGGACCAGCGCCTCCCGCTCGACCGGGTCGCCGGCGCGGGCCCGCCCGGCAAGGGAGAGCCCGCGCAGCAGCCGGGCGAGGGCGGTCGGATAGTGCCCGCGGGCGGCGGGCAGCAGCGGCATCGCCGCCGCGGAGTGCCGGGCCAGCCCGGCGTCGTCGCCCAGGATGGCGGCGGCGATCGCGCGGTCGATGTGCGCGTGCAGAAGCGCCGACGGGTTGCCGGCGTGCCGGTCGACCGGCATCGGGGCAGCGGCCGCCGGTGTGCCGGGACCGCCTTCGCCGCGCAGCGCGGCGGCAAGCCACCGGTAGCTGTCCAGCCATTGTCCGGTCTGCTCGTTGCCGGTACGGCGGATGAACGCCAGACCGGCGTCCACCTCGGCGACGAAGACGTCCAGCGTCGGCGCGCACTCCAGCAGGCCCACCACCGACGTGTGGTAGGTGTATCCGGCCCAGGCCAGGTCGCCCCCGGCGATCAGGCCTTCCCGGGCCCGGGCCGCTTCCCGTACCGCGTTCTCGATCGGCTCGAACCAGCAGACGATGCCGCCGAACGACGCGCGCACCAGTGAGGTGTCCGGCTCGTAGCCACGGGCGTCCCCGAGCGCCACGACCCGCCCCATCGCCCGGTATCCCGCGGCGTAGTTCTCGTCACGCTTGACCGTCGCGGCATTGGCGGCGACGCCGGTCGGACCGACCAGCGAGCGCGCCGGGCCGTGCTCGAGCCAGATCCGCGGTGCTTGCAGGGTCAGCCACAGGAACAGGGAGAAATCCTCGGGAACGAAGAAGAGCGCCGGCACGAGCGCGCCGATGATGCCGGCCGCGGCCAGCAGCACCGGGTCGGTGAGTTCCGGACGAGCCAGGTCGTCGACCGCGCCGGTGCGCTCGAGCCACCGGTACAGATGGCCGATCTGGTCCTCGACGTCGGCGGCTGAGGGGTCCGGCGGGACGGCGATGCCGAGCTCGCGCAGCAGCCCGACGCCGAGGGCGACCGCGTCGACGAACCGGTTCCGGTGGGTCAGGCTGTGCACCTGCATCGCGGTCGCCTCGGCGCGCTGCACCGCGGTGGGACGCAGGGCCTCGACGGCTCGGTATTCCTCGTCCGCCTCGTCCAGCCGCCCCAGGCCGTAGAGGGCGGCCTGGCGGTCGGTGTGCACCGCGACCAGCGTCGCGGTCTCGCCCGGGTCGATCAGCGTCAGGGTCGCGCCGAGCAACGTGCTGGCCCGCGCGTTGTCCGCGGCGATCGTCCGGGCCTGGGCGGCGGCGTGCCGCAGCAGCCCGGCCACCTGCTGCCGTTCGGTCCGGTCGTCGAGCGCGTCGACCACAGGCAGGTACTGCCCGGCGGCGACCGCGGACAGATCGGGCACCCGGGCCAGCCGCCTGGCCATGGTCAGGTGCAGGTCGCGTCGCCGGTCGGGCGTGAGGCCGCGCACGATGGCCTCCTGGATGCGGTCGTGGCGGAACCGCACCGCCTCCTCGGCGCCCGGCTCGACCACGAGGACGCCCTCGTCGAGGGCCGGGGCGAGCTGCCCTTCCAGGACGTCGGCCGGCTCGCCGGTCGCGGTCTGCAGCACGTTCACCGTCGCCCGCCCGCCGAGGCAGGCCATCGCCTCCACCAGCTGCCGCGACCGCTCCGGCATGGCCGCGGCCGGTGCCGGCAGTGCCCCGTCGGCGTTCGCACGGTCCAGCCGGTCCCGGGCGGTGGCCGGGTCCCAGCGCCAGCCGCTGTCGGTCGCGGTGAGCACGCCCTCCCGGCGCAGGGCGTTGAGCAGTTCCACCGTCTCGTACGGGTTTCCGGCGGTGTGCGGCCCGACCAGCTCGGCCAGCTCCGCCGCGGCGCCCTGGTCCACGTGGAGCATCTCGGCGACCATCCTGGCCAGGCCCGCGCCGGTCAGGTTCGCGAGCCGGAGCAGCCGCACGCCGGTCCGGTCCGGCCACCGGGACAGCGGGCCGGCCAGCGGGTGCGCGCCGTCCGCGGCGTCCTCCCGGTAGGCGCACACGACCAGCAGGCCCGCGATCGGGTCCTCCTCCAGCAGCAGGTCGACGAAGCCGAGCGGGGTACGCGCCACCCACTGCAGGTCGTCGAGGAACAGCACGATCGGCCGTTCCGGCGCGGCGACCGCGCGCAGGACCTCCACGCCGTTGCGCTGACCGCGCATCTGCACGGTGATCGGATCACCGGTGTCGGGCGGCACGGCCAGCAGCGCGCCGTACTCCGGGATCACCGCGGCCATCAGGCCGGCATTGGCACCGAGCGCCGCCCGCATCCGCTCGCGCGCCTCGACGAGCTCGTCCTCCGGCTCGGCCAGCAGCAGCCGGGCGAGCGTGCGGAACGCCCGGTAGACGCCGCTGGACTCCAGGTCCCGCCGGTACTGGTCGAACTTGCCGGCGACGAACCAACCGCCGGCGCGGGTCACCACCGGCCGCAGCTCGTCGATCAACGCGGTCTTGCCCACCCCGGGCGCGCCGCTGACGAGCACCGCCCGGCACCGGCCGGCAAGCGCGTCGTCGAACGCCTCCTCCAGCGCGGCCACCTCCGCGTCGCGGCCGACGAGCCGGGACGGCGGCAGCAACCGCATCGGGACGTCCCGCCGCCCGACGGGCACCGGAGCTGCCGCCGGGCCCGGCCGGCTGTCCCGCAACCGCTGGAGGTCGTGGAGCAAGCCGTCCGCGCTCTGGTAGCGGTTGTCCGGCTCCTTCTCCAGCAGGTGCAGGATGATCTCGGACAGCGGCTCGGGCACGGTCGGGTTGACCTCTGCCGGCGGCACCGGGATCCGGGCGAGATGGTCGTGGCTGAGGCGCAGCGGGTCGCCGGAGCCGAACGGCGGTGCGCCCGTGGCGAGCTCGTACAGCGTCGCGCCCAGCGCGTACAGGTCGGCCCGCTGGTCGACCGAACGGCCGGTGCGCCCGGTCTGCTCCGGGGCGAGGTACGCGAGCGTGCCGACGATCTCGGTGTGGTGGGTGAACTCGGGCCGGATCTCGGCCAGCGGCGTCGCCCGACCGAAGCCGACGAGGCAGGGCGTGCCGTCGCGGGACAGCACGACGTTCGCCGGGGTGATGTCTCGGTGCAGCACGCCCCGGCGGTGCATCCCTGCCAGCGCGCCGGCGAGCGCCGAACCGATCCGGACCACGGCCTCGGCGTCCAGCGGCGCCGGCACGGTGGCCAGGCTGGGACCGCCGAGATCCACCAGCGAGATCGCCCCCGGATACCGCGGCTCGTCGACCGGCTGCACGACCCCGGGGATGCCCAGCAACCGCTCCAGCACCGCCCGCTCCTGCCGCAGCCGGCGCTCGGCGTCCGGCCCGAGCGGCTGCTTGCGCACGATCGTGCGTCCGGGCAGGAAGACGCGGGTGACCCGGGTACGGCCGGACTCGCGCAGCACCTCGGCCGTACCGGGCAGCCCTCCGGCTGTCTCCATCGGCACCTCCACGCGGGCCGGGACGCGGCTCCCGCCGTGCCTACGCCCGGCCGACCCACCTGCGCAAGAGTCGCATCCGAGGCGGGGCCACCGTCATACCAGCTAGCCGGAAGACCGAGGCTGCGGATGGCATGGACCCCGGTAGGCGGCTGGCCGGGCTGACGGCGGACGTGCCGGCGGCGATGGTTGATGCGACCGAGCTTGAGCGGTGCGAAACCGGAGGTGGCTCATGAGCGCGGCACCGGCCCCGCCGGAGATCCTCGACGGTGGCGCAGGGTTCCCGGGCGGGGGTCCGGCAGCCGACCTGCGGGCCGTCTTCGGCGACCTGATGCGGCTGCACGCGGAGGCGGCGGGGATCCGGGCCGAGGCGCGCCACCGGGTGCCGCACGACCTGGACGAGCGGCTCGCCGGGCTGGCCAGGGGTCTCGGCCGGGCCGCCGGCCGGCTGTCGACCTCCTGCCCGTCCCCGCGCGCCGTCCGGTCCGGCCGGCACGGCCACGGCCACGGTTGGGCCGCACTGACGCCGGCGGAGCTGGACGTGATCCGGGTCGTGGTCGCCGGCCGCACCAACCGGCAGGCGGCCGCGCAGCTGTTCCTGTCGCCGCACACGGTGAGCTCGCACCTCCGGCACGCGTACGCGAAGCTCGGCATCAACTCCCGCGTCGAGCTGGTCCGCGCGGCCGTGGCCACCGACGTCCCCGGCCAGGACCTGTAACGCGGACGGTCGCGTCGTCCTCGCGGTCCCGAGGTCCGGCCGGTCACTCGAGGGTGACCAGACCATCGGCGATCTCGACGAGTGCGTCGAGCGGCAGGACGGGTGACATCAGCTGGACCCCGTCGCCGTCCTCGACCCAGTGCAGGGAGGTCTCCCCCGGTGCGCTGCCCCACTCGCCCGGCACTCCGCGCACGCTCGTGACGCCGGTGGATTCGAAGAAGGCGGGATGCGAGACGACGCCGAGCTGCGAAGGGCCCTGATTCAGGAGGAACTCGCCGCCCGGCCCGGTGAACCACTGCGTCCAGGCCGGACCGTGCCCGCTCTCGGCCCGCGGCAGCCAGCCGGAGGCGGGGTGGACCGTGAGCACCCGGCGGACGACCGGCACCGCCGACCCGGTCGACCGGTCGATCACCGGCCGGTCGCCCGGCGGCCGGACCAGCTCGACCGTGAGCAGGTAGGGGGCGCCGGCGAGATGGTGGGCCTGCGGTTCGGCATCCGGGAGCTGCTCCTGGACGACCAGCTCGATCAGCTCGTCGGTCTCGGTGACCTCGGCCTGGTAGCCGCGCCACTCCGGGTCCGCCGGTCCGCGGTCCACCGGGGGCGACCCGACGATCGACACGGACAAGGTCGTCCCGGCGACCCGCACGCCCTGGATCCGCACGCTGCGACCCAGTCGGCCGCCCCAGCCGCTCACGCTGCCCTCACCCCCACCGCGATCCTGGAGATCCGCCGGCCGCGGGCGGCGCGGCGCGGAGAACCCCGTCGGCGGCTGCCGCCGGTCTCAGTCGGTGTGGTGGACGATGTTGACCACGTTGCCGTCGGGGGCGCGTACCAGAAACCGGTGCACTCCCCATTCCTCGGTGGTCAACGGGTGGACGATCTCGTAGCCGAGCCGCTGCGCCTGCTCGTAGGCACCCTCGACGTCGTCGGTGTGGATGGAGATGACTGCGTCCTCCGCGGCGGCGGCATCGCGGGTCAGCAACTGGACCCGCGCCCCGGTCTCGGGTGAGGTGTAGCGCGCCACCCAGCCCATGTTGAACTCCTCGGTGGTCAGCCCGAGGAAGTCGGTGTAGAAGCCCTTCGCGGCCTCGATGTCGGCCACCCGAAGGTTGGGCATGATGCGCCTGGCCCGCATGCGGTCCTCCTGCCTACGACGGACGTGCACGATGATCGTCCGCACGGTACGACCATCCGGCAAGCACCCGCAGCGCCGGTGCCGGTGCCGGCGGGCGGTGGTCCGGGATACTCGGCCGGGTGAGCTCATCCGGTGCGGGGAACCTCGTGACGATCACCCAGGCGCCGCTGGCCGTCGAGGACCTGCTGGCGGTCGTCGACGGGGCGCGGGTGGAGCTTGACGACGCGACCCGGGCCCGGATCGCCGCCGGCCGGGCGGTGGTCGACCGGGCGCTCGCCGACGGCCAGCCCGTCTACGGCCTGACCACCCAGGTCGGCCACGCCAGGAACACCAGGCTCACCGAGGAGGAGATCCTCGGCGAGCAGCGCTTCCTCGTCATCTCGCACGGCGGCGGGATCGGCCCGCCGCTGCCGACCCCGATCGTGCGGGCCGCCCTCGCCGTCCGGCTGAACGGCATCGCCCGCGGGGGATCCGGCGCCGGCGTCGCGGTCGCCGAGATCCTGGCCGCGATGCTGAACGCCGGCGTGCATCCGGTCGCCGCGGGGACCGCGTCGGTCGGGGCGGCCGACGTCTCGCAGATGGCTGCCATGGCCCAGGTGACCATCGGCCTCGGGCGGGCCGAGTACCGGGGCGAGGTGGTCTCCGGCGCCGAGGCGCTGCGCCGGGCGGGGATCGCGCCGCTGGAGCTCGGCGGCAAGGACGGGCTGGCGCTCATCTCCGCCAACGGCGTGTCGGTCGGCCAGGCGGCGCTGGTCGTCGCCCGCGCCGCGGCGGTGGCGGAGGCGGCCGACCTCGCCGCCGCGCTGTCGATGGAGGCCATCGAGGCCAACACGTCGATCCTGCAACCCGCGGTGGGGCTGGCCAAGCCCATCCGGGGGCAGGTCGCGGCCGCGGACCACCTGCGCGCGGTGCTCGCCGGCAGCCCGCTGCTCGTCCCGGCCGCCGAGCGGTCCGTCCAGGACCCGCTGTCGTTCCGGGTCGTGCCGCAGGTGCACGGAGCGCTGCGCGAGTACGTGACGGCGGCGCGGGACGCGGTGACGACGGAGCTCAACGCCGCCACCGACAATCCCCTCGTCTCGGTGGCCGACCAGGTGCTGGTCAGCAACGGCAACTTCCATCCGGTCGTCATGACGATCGCGCACGACGCGCTCCGGATCGCGCTGGCCCAGGTGGGACAGCTGAGCGAGCGGCGGATGGGCCACCTGTGGGACGCCTTCTTCCGGCATCCGGCGAGCAGCCTGCCCACGGTGGGATACGGCCTGCAGCTGCGCTACCCGGCGGCCGCCCTGTTCCCCGAGCTGAAGCAGCTCGCGGCGCCGGCGAGCCTCGACACGCCGCCGCTCGACCTCGACGTCGAGGACCACGGCACCAGCGCGCCGCTCAGCGTGCGGAAGACCGACGCGGCGCTCGGCCTGCTCGAGGACCTGCTGGCGATCGAGCTGCTGCTGGCCCGGGACGTGCTGGCGACGGCGCCCCTCCCGCCCGCGCTCGGCGCCGGCACGGGAGCGGTCCTGCGGACGGTCGAGGAGGCCGTCGCCGCCGCCGAGCCGTACCCGGACGCCGTCCACCGGGCGCTGCGCGAGCGCTTCCCGGACCGCCCGGTAACCAGGGATCGCTAGTGTCGAGGTGCGTCGGTCGGGGTCGCCCGGGAGGGCGGGCCGTGGGAGCTGGGAGCTGACATGGGCGACGGTGGCACGGTGGCCGTGGCGGTGGTGGGAAACCGCATCGAGGCGGAGCTGATCGCCGGGCTGCTGCGCAGTCACGGGGTCCGCGCCGCGGTGACGGCGGACGACGCCGGCGGCCAGGAACCGCAGTTGCAGCTGGGCGGCGTCCGGGTGCTGGTGGCCCGCGCCGACGAGGACGTCGCCCGCGAACTCCTCGCCGCCGACGACACCGACGACACCGACGACACCGACGACACCGACGCGGCCAGCGACCGTTAGCTAGCCGGGAGCGGGCGGCAGCGCGAGATACTGGTGCACCTGGTGGATGCACATCGAACCCTCGCCCACGGCCGAGGCGACCCGCTTCACCGAGCCGTGCCGGACGTCGCCGACGGCGAACACGCCCGGCATGGTCGTCTCCAGCGGAAGAGGTGCCCGCTCCAGCGGCCAGCTCCCGCGGGCGTCCGGTCCGGTGAGCAGGTAACCCCACCGGTCGCGGTCGAGCCGGTCCGGCAGCCACTCGGTGAACGGCTCGGCGCCGATCAGGACGAACAGCCCGGTCGCCGGCATCGACCCGACGTCGCCGGAGCGCCGATCCCGCACCCGCAGGTGTTCCAGCCGGCCGTCGCCACCGCCGCCCACCACCTCGACGCCGTACCGGACGTCCACAGTGGACGCGGCGTCGATCTGCTGGACCAGGTAGTCGGACATGCTCTCGGCCAGCGACCGCGAGCGGACCAGCACCGAGACCTGCCGCGCGTACCTCGACAGGTGCAGCGCGGCCTGTCCGGCCGAGTTCCCGCCGCCGACGACGACCGCGTGCCGGCCGGTCATCGCCTGCGCCTGCACGGTGGCGGCACCGTAGAACACGCCGGCGCCGACCAGGCCCTCGAGCTCGGGAACGCCGAGGCGACGGTACGAGGCGCCGCTGGCGATGATCACGGCCCGGCCGGTGACCTCGCTGCCGTCCTGCAGCCCGAGGACGTAGCCGCCGCTCCCGGTCATCGAGGTGGCCGGGTTGCCGTAGACGAACTGCGTCCCGAACGTCCACGCCTGCTGGTACGCCCGCCAGGCCAGCTCGACCCCGCTGACGCCCCACGGGAAGCCCGGGTAGTTGCGGATCAGTGAGCTGGTCCCGGCCTGGCCGCCGAACGCCTCCCGCTCGAGCACCGCGGTCCGCAGGCCCTCGGAGGTCCCGTAGACCGCCGCGGCCAGCCCGGCCGGCCCGGCACCCACGATCAGCAGGTCGTAGGTCCGTTCCGGTGGCCGCACGTCGACACCGAGCGCCTGCCCGACCTCGGCATTGGTGGGATCGACGAGCACCGCCCCGCTGTAGAGCGCCACCACCGGACCCTGCTCGGCTCGCAGCCCGAGCCGGTCCAGCGCTGCGAGCCCGGCCGCGGAGTCGTTGCGGTGGAAGCCGAACGGGACGTTGTTACGAGCGAGCAGGTCGCGGATCTCGTGCGAGCGGGCCTGGTTCTCGCCGCCGATCACCGTCACCGCCTCGTACCGGCCGCCCCGGTGCCGCCACCACTCCCCCAGCGACGCGGTCAGCGCCAGGTGGAACTCCTCGTCCGGTGACCAGGACGGCTTCGGGAGGTAGAACTCGATCTGTCCGAGCGCCGTGGCGGCGATGATCGGCGCGCCGGTCGACCGGTCTCCCCACGAGATCAGCAGCCCGCGCCGGGCGGTCGGATGCAGCTCACGCACCCGCGCCAGCAGCTCTGTGCCGCTCGTCGCCGGCATCCACTGGTCGGCCAGGACCAGCGCCACATCCCCGTTCTCGGCCCTCAGCCCGGTGAGGACCGCCAGCGCGGCCCGCGCCGACCCGCACGCGACGATCCGGTAGTGGGCGCCGTAACGGGACTCCAGCTCCTGGCTCAGCGCCCGTAGGCTGTCCGCCTCGTCGTCGACGACGAGCACCACCGGCATCGTCACCCGCCCGACCGTACCCGGCGCGACCGGCGGCCGGGCCGGATTCAGTCGCCGGCGAGCACGTCCGGGCCGGCCACGCGCACCGGGACGGTCGTCCGCCGGAACGCGGCGGCGCTGACCGCAGCCCGACGTCCGTGGCGCTGAAGCTCGCTGCCGAGCGAACTCGTGTGGTAGCAAGGGGGATGGTCGGCGCCCGGCCCGCCCACGACCCGCTGCGCGAGGAGCGGGTGGAACGAGTTCGGCTCGGGATCTGCGAGACCATCGTCCCGTTCGACCTCCGCGTCGGGGCGGACGAGGACTGCCGGACCGAGATCCACTCCCTCGACCTCGGCATGATCAGGATCGTCTGCGCCTCGGGCGGGCCGCTCGAGGGAGAGGTGCTCCGTACGCCCCGGCTGATCCGCGACTCGGATCCCGACCTGTGCAAGATCGACGTGCAGCTTCGCGGGCGGGGTGTCCTCGAGCAGGACGACCGGCAGGCCGAGCTGGCGCCGGGGGCGTTCAGCTTCGTCGACCTGTCCCGGCCCTGCCAGCTGGCCGGTGGGCTCAACGGCGTGGCCGCCGTGATGTTCCCGCGTTCGCTGCTGCCGCTGCGCTACCGGGACACCAAGCAGCTCGCCGGCGTCCGGTTCGACCCGCGGGAGCCCAACAGCGCGCTGGTCGGCCTGCTGGTCGGCAAGGTCGCGGGCAACCTGGACGAGCACGTGACCCTGGCGAACACCCGGATCGGTGGGGCCATCTTCGACCTGATCCTCGCCGCGCTGTCGGTCCGGCTCGACCGGGTCGACGCGATCCCGGCGGACACGCGGCTGCGGGCGTTGGGGTGGCAGGTCAAGAGCTTCATCGAGGATCAGCTGAGCGACCCGCGGCTGACGCCGGGGCAGATCGCCGCCGCGCATCACATCTCGCTGCGCTACCTGTACCGGGTCTTCGAGGCGGAGCAGACCTCGGTCGGCTCGTGGATCCGCGGTCGCCGGCTCGACCACTGCCGCCGGGACCTCACCGATCCGGCGCTGGCCGGACGTCCGGTCAGCGCGGTCGGTGCCCGGTGGGGGTTCGTCGACGCCACGCACTTCACCCGCGCATTCAAGGCGGCGTACGGCGTGACGCCCGGCGACTACCGGCGCCTCTGCGTCGGACCGGACCGATCCCCCAACTGACCCCGGCGGGCACCGGCGGGCACGGGCGGGCACCGGCGGGCACCGGCGGGCACGGGCGGGCACGGGCGGGCACGGGCGGCCGAGGGTCGTGCACGGCCGGCCGAGACACCGTCGTGTGCGAGCCGCCACCCTGGGCCGGAGCCGGCCGCTCGGTGGGCATCGGCGAAGGGGGTTCGGCATGAGCACCTACCTGTTCGACCCGACCTGGCAGAAGGAACGCGACCGGCTCGGTGCCCTGGAGGCGCTGTTCGACGGCTCGTCCCGGCGACTGCTGGCCGCCCTCGACCTCCGGGCCGGGATGCGGTGCCTCGAGCTTGGCTGCGGCGCCGGTGGAATCGCGGTGTGGCTAGCCGACCAGGTCGGCCGCACCGGCCGCGTGCTGGCGACCGACCTCGACACGCGGTTCGTCAACGGGCAGGGGCGCGCCACCCTCGAGGTGCTCACCCACGACGTCGTCACCGACCCGCTCGCCGAGGGCAGTTTCGATCTCATCCATGCCCGCGCCGTGCTGGAGCACATCCCGGCCCGGGACGACGTCCTGCGCGCGCTGGTCTCCGCGCTGAAGCCCGGCGGCCGGGTGCTGCTGGAGGACGTCGACTTCGGCCCGCCGACGGCACCCGCGCTCGCGCGCTACTTCTCGCCCCCGGCCGTCGCGGCGCCCGCCGAGCGGATCTACCTGGCCGTGGCGACGCTGTTCACCGCCGCCGGTGCGGACGCGTCGTACGGTCGCCGGCTGCCGGCCGCGCTGGCCGCCGCCGGCCTGCGAGAGGTGGCCGCCGAGGTGCACGCGCCGGTGGTCACCGGCGGCACCGAGACCTGGACCCGCGGCACGATCGAGCAGCTCGCCGACCGCCTCGTCGGCACCGGTCTGACCAGCCGCGCGGACATCGAGCTGTTTCTCGCCACGACCGCGCAGCCGGCGACGTTCTACCTGCCCCCGCTGATGGTCAGCGCCTGGGGCCGGCGCGGCTGATCCCGGCGGTCGGCTAGCGGAGGGTAGCCACCAGGGTCGGGCTGCCCGGCTGGACCAGCTCGACCCGGCGGATCGCGCTGACCGCCAGGTCGATCGTCCGCCCGTACGCGCCGGAGCCGGCGGTCACCCGGCAGACGCCGGCGCTGACCGTGCGGTTGTCGGTGGTGACCAGGCGGATGGCGTACACCCCCGAGGCCGGTGCCGCGGTCAGCTCGACGAACAGCCAGGACGGCGAGCCCTGGTAGGCGAAGACGTGGCCGGCCTTCTGCCCGGACGCTTCGGCGAGGCCGGCGGCGGTCAGGTAGCGGCCGTCCGCCACCGCGAGGGTCTGCCGGTAGCGCGCGGCGAGCTGACGGTCGTCGGCGCCGTGCCGCCAGGTCAGGCCGACCGCCAGCACTGCCACCAGGGCAGCCGCCAGCACAGCGGCCGCGGCCCGGATCGCGAGCCACCGGGTGGGCCGCCGCCGGTGGCGCGGCCGGGGCACCGGCAGCGCCGCCAGCACCCGGCTCTCGAAGCCGGCGGGCGGTTCGTGCTCCGGGGCGAGCGCCAGCATCAGCTCGTCGACCAGCGTGGCAGCCTCCTGCAGCTCGCGCCGGCAGTCCGGGCAGCCGGTGAGGTGGGCCAGCGCGACCGCCCGCTGCTCGCCCGAGGCCACCCCGGCCGCGAGCTCGGGCAGGAGATCGCGGACGTCCTGGCAGTCTGCGCGGTCAGTCATCGGACACCCCCAACCCCTGCCGCAGGAGGCTGAACCCCCTGCGTACCCGCGTCTTCACGGTGCCGACCGGGATGCCCTCCCGCTCGGCGATGTCCCTCGCGGTCAGGCCGTAGAGGACCATCAGCACGAGCGGCAGGCTCTGCTCGCTCGGCAGCTTGCCCAGCGCCCGGCGCAGGTCGTCCCGGCTGTCCACATCGGACGGATCGGGCGCACCGTCGGCTCGGCCGTCCAGCACGCCGAGCAGCAGGCTCGGATCGGTCGGCAGCTCGCGCTGGTAGCGGACGGCGTCGATCGCGGTGTTCCGGGTGATCGTCAGCAGCCAGGTCGTCACCCGACCGCGCCTCGGGTCGTACGCGCCGGCGTACCGCCAGGCCTTGAGGAACGCCTCCTGGGCGACGTCCTCGGCCAGCGCCGGGCTGCCGACGATCGTGCGCGCCAGCCCGTAGACGCGCGCCTGGTAGCGGCGTACGAGCGTCGCGGCCGCCTGCGCGTCACCGGCGGCCATGCCGGCCAGCAACGACTCGTCGGACAGTGAGACCACTCCGGTAGTACGAGACGCGCCCCCGATCGGGTTTGGTGCGGTCCGGAGAAATCCCGACGGCGGCAGCCGCCCGTACACCCGTCAGAAGCGCGACGACACCCGAGGAGGACTCGCATGCCGCGCCACATCCGGTTTGCCCTGGTGCTCGTGGTCGGGATGCTCGCGGTCGCCGCCTGCGGCTCGGCCGGGGCGAACTCCGAGAGCCCCGCGAAGCTGACGATCACGTCGCCGGCGGACGGCACCACCGTGCAACTGCCGATCAACCTGAGGTTCACGTCGAACGTCCCGCTCGGGCCGCCCGACTCGGGCATGGACCACGTGCACGTGTTCATGGACGGTCACACCAGCGACTACACGGTCGTGCCGACGACCACCTTCCAGATCACGAACCTCAGCCCGGGGCGGCACACGATCGGGGTGACGCTGCAGCACGCCGACCACTCGCCGGCCGGCGCCAAGGCGCAGGTCACCGTCGTCGTCTCCGGCATCGGCCCCGGCGGCGCGACCCCGGGCAGCAGCCCGACCAGCGCCCCTGGCTATGACTACTGAGCCGGACACCAGACGACCGCACCAGATCGCGTCACGGCGGCGGCGCGCCGGCACCGTCCAGCGGTACAACCGGCGCACCCGCTGGTTCCACGCCGGCGTCTACCTGACGGTGCTGGTGCTGCTGGCCACCGGCTGGTGGTTGCGGCTCGGCCAGGAAGGACGGCCGAGCCCGCTGTCCAGGATCGCCCGCGTCCCGGACACCGAGCTGCACACCTGGACCGGCTGGGCGCTGGTGGGCGTCGCCGCGCTCGGCCTCGTCCTCGGCGCCCGCGCGGTGCGGACCTTCGCGGTCGAGACGGTGCGGTTCCGCCGGGCGGACCTGACCTGGTTCGCCCGGTGGCCGCGGGCGCTGTGGACGGGCCGGTTCGCCCGGCACGACGGTCACTTCGACCCGGGCCAGCGCATCGCCAACGCCGTGATCGTGGCCGGCCTGGCCGCGCTGATCGGCAGCGGCGTCGGGATGGCCCTGCTGCACGGCGGGACCGCGTTCGTGGTGCTGGTGCGGGTGCACCGGTGGTCGACGTACGTGCTCACACCGGTGCTGCTCGGGCACATCCTGATCACCTTCCTGCCGCCGGGCTACCGCGGCGCCTGGCGGTCGATGCACCTTGGCGGGCGGCTGGACCGCGCCGTCGCCCGCCGGCTGTGGCCGGGCTGGCTGGAGCGCGCCGGTGACCCGGACCGCGGGCCCACCGGACGGCGCCGGCGCTGACGCCGCCCGCGTGGAGCATTCCTCCAGCCGCGACTCCAGACCGTCCACATCGGACGGAGCCGGCGGAGAGCGGGATCAGTCGTGGACAGGTGGTCCTGGCGGCCGACACGATAAGCCTAGGCCAGGAACGGACGTCGACGTTCTCACGGCCGGACAGGTGCAATCCGGGAGAACGTTGCCCCCGGTGTTCCTCCACCCGGACGAACCGAGGATGGCCCAGTGGCCTGCTGAGCGCGACACGGCCGTCCAGACGGTGCCGGCGGGCGACGAACGCCGCGAAGGTCATCCGAACCTGCAATGCGATGCGACTCGACTGCGGCAACACCGTCACGGCCCATACCGGCGCACCTCCCCGGAGACGGCGTCGAACCTGCCCCACCTGCGGATCCGTGCCGACGACCGGCTCGTCGAGGTCCCGTGGTGGCCGGCATGCGTGGGTCCGGTCACGGTTGGCGAGGGAACGAGTACACAGTGGACATACCCACGGCGTTCCGGTCGTGGACACCAGGCTGACCGGCCATCCGGTCGTATCAAGCAGAGCCGGAAGACCCCTGTCCCCGGACGCCCACGGGCGGCATCGTTGTCCTGTGCAACGGCAAGGTCGTGCCATTGCGATCGCGTCGGCGGTGTGCGCCGCGGCGGTGGGACTCGCGTGGGCGGTCACCGAGGTGGAGCGGAACAGGCTCGCGGCCGTCGCACAGCGGCACCACGACGCGGTGGTGGTGCAGGAACGGATGGTGCAGGACCTGGTCGCGGCGAAGTGGGCGATCGAGGCCGGTCACCCCGAGCGCGGGCTCGAGATCGTCACGACCGCGCTGACCGAGGCGCAGGACGTGGTCACCCAGCTCCGGAGGGACGAGCACACCGGTCCCGCCGGCCGCCGCCACTGAGCCGACCGCAGGGACGCGGCCGCCGACGCGGCCGCCGGCCGTTCCGGACCGTCCACGGTGGACGGTCCGGGACGGCGCCGGGCAGACGGTCCGCCGGAACAGCGCGGCCGGCCGGTGGTCCGGTCAGTCCTCGACGCGGAAGCCGATCTTCAGGACGACCTGCACGTGGGCCACGGCTCCGTTCTCGACGTGACCGCGGATCTGGCCCACCTCGAACCAGTCGATGTTGCGCACGGTCTCCGACGCCTTCTGGATCGCCCGGCTGATCGCGTCGTCCACGCCGGTCTCGCTGCTCCCGACGATCTCGCTGAGCCGGTACACGTGGTTGCTCATCAACGTCCTCCCGATCGGTCAGCCGTTCTGCTTCGGCGGGTCCACGGTCAGCGCGGCCATCCTCCTCCACTCGGGCGGTTCGCGGGGCCGGTCCGGGCGGGACGCGCCGGAGGCCGAGGGCCGGCGCGGGTCAGCCGCCGCTGCCGTACGGCCGGGTGATGATCTCCAGCAGGTGACCGCTCGGGTCCTCCCAGTAGACGCCGCGGCCGCCGTCGTTGGTGTTGATCTCGCCAGCCCGGCGCTGACCGGGATCAGCCCAGTAGGGCAGGCCGCGCGCCTGGATCCGGCCGAGGATCCGGTCGAAGTCGGCTTCGTCGACGAGGAACGCGTAGTGCCGCGGGTGGACCGGTCCGTCGTCGTCGGCGAAGTCGAGCGAGACGTCGTTGTCGACCTGCACCACCAGGAACCGGCCGAACGGGGTCGGCTCGGCCAGGCCGAGGATCTCGGCGAGGAAGTTCGCCGACTCACGCCGGTCGCGGACGGAGACGATCGTGTGGTTCAACTGGACGGCCATCGTCACCCCCTGCCGTGTGACCCGCCACGCCGTCGTCAGAATCCGGTGAACCTCGTAGCCCGACCTGCCCGTATGAAGCATTGTGCGCCGACGGCCGGGCGGTGTGGGTGCGGTCCGGACGGGGGCGTATCACCGCTGGATACACTCGTTCATGACTCCACCACCATCGTGGGAGTAGACGCAATGACCGACGTCGAAACATCCGCCCGCAGCTACCGGGCAGTACGGACCGTGCTCATCGTCATCGTGGTTGCGGGGCTCGCCATCGACGCGTACGTGCACTTCGACCTCGCCAAGGCCTATTCCCCGGTGAAGACCAGCACGCTCAGCCAGGGCGATCTGTTCCGGGCCGAGGCCGTGGTGTCGATCCTGGCGGCGCTGCTGCTGCTCTTCCACCCGAGGCGCTGGACGGCGGCGGTCGCCGCGGTCGTCGCCGGGGCCGGGCTGGCGGCCGTGCTCGTGTACGCGTACATCAACGTCCCGCGGATCGGCCCGATCCCGGCGATGTACGACGCGGTCTGGTACACGGAGAAGACCATCTCCGCGATCGGCGAGGGTGCCGCCTTCGTCGCCGCGCTGATCCTGGTCTTCATCCCGTGGGGACGGACGGCGCGGACCACGGTCGGCGCCCACGGACGCGCGGTCACCTCCTGACGCAGCCGGTCAGCAGGTCCTGCCCGTGTTCAGGCAGGCGACGAGCTGGGTCATCAGCCGCTCGGGCATGACGTTCTCGAAGTCGAAGTGGTCGGTGACCGGCTTGCGTCGCTGGTCCGGGAAGCTGTCCACGGCGTACGCGTGGCTGGCGGGCACCCGGTAGCTCAGCGTGATCCGCAGCCGCGGGATCGGCACCGTTCCGCTCGGGCAGGCGCCGGTGGCCCGGTCCGGGAACGTGACGTGCGAACGGTGGGTCTCGCTGTCGAGGTCGGTGCCGTTCCAGCAGCTCGGGAACTCGCCGACGCGCTGGACGAACTGCCCGGCGGGGCACAGCGGGTAGTGCGTCGCGGTGGCCAGGCCCGGGGTTCCGGAGCAGGTCCAGTGCGCGCGGGCCGCGCCGGGTCCCTTGGTGGCGGCCTTGGCGTCGCCGGTCACGATCCGCAGGAACCGCGGCATCGGCCGGACCGGCGCGAGCGGGTTGCCGAGGTAGCGAACGGCGACCGCGTCCGGGGTGAGGATGTGGCCCATGTTGCCGTCCTGACCACCGCCGGGGTGCCCGGCGTCCGGACCGGAGTGCCGGAGGTCCCGCAGCACCGGCCAGAAATAGGTCGACTTGTCACCGCCGGCGCAGGTCGTTCCGGCCGCGGCCAGTGACTCGTCGGTCGACGTGCCGTCGGTCGAGGTGTTGCCGACGTAGTCGTGGACGTGGTGGGCACCGTTGCCGAGGGCGGGCGCGGTGATGAAGTTGTCGGAGTTGCGGTGGCCGTTCTCGTTGCGGCCGCAGTCGGCGGCGAACGACCCGGTCGAGGCGGCCGGCCCCGGTCGCGGCGCCGGCGGCACGGCGTCGCCCATCTCGATCGGCAGGAAGTCGGTGGGGACCGGGCCGGCGTGCACCACCGCGTCCCCCGGTCCTGGACCGCTCACCGCGGTCATCACCAGGGCGAACGCGACCAGGACGACGACCCCGGCGAGGGCGTCGACGATCGCCCGCCGGCGCCCGGACGGGCTCGCGGCCGAGGCCGGCCGCGCGGCCGGGGTCGGGCTCGCGGCCTGGGTCGGGGTCGGGCTCGCGGCCGGGGTCGGGCTCGCGGCCGGGGTCGGGGTCGG
>Ga0070671_100000361_pt1 | contig 31337 bp, 27 predicted proteins | sample KBSS73metaG_FD_65341 | JGI IMG/M metagenome (GOLD analysis project Ga0070671, IMG submission 65341) | Switchgrass rhizosphere microbial communities from Kellogg Biological Station, Michigan, USA - KBS S7-3 metaG | ecosystem: Host-associated > Plants > Roots > Rhizosphere > Soil ...
GACGTGTGCGGTGCACAGGCTCATGTCGGCTTTGGGCCAATAGCGGACATCGTCTCCAGTCACTCAATCAGTTCGTCGGCACGGGAAAGAAGCGAATACGGGATCGTAAGGCCTAAGGCCTTAGCGGTCGTGAGATTGACTATCAATTCAAACTTGGAGGGCTGCTCAACAGGAAGATCAGCGGGGTTCGCCCCTTTAAATATCTTGTCAATGTAGTGGGCTGCGCGAGCGGCCATCGCAATGGCGTCCGGGCCATACGAAAAAAGTCCACCTTCCTTTGCCCAAGCTCCCCATCCTCCGGCCAATGGAATTCGATTTGTCGTCGCAAATTGAACAATCCTCTTTATGTTCAGGACAGTTAGACGCGAAGAGACGACATAAAGAGAATCTGCGCCTGCATTATCCGCTGCGCGAAACGCCGCATCAAAATCATTGGTATTGCGAACTTCAACCAAATGAAGTTGCAGGCCCAGCGCTCGTGCTGCGACTTGGGCCGCCCGTTGTTCGTTGTCCGGATGATCTGGGTTCCAAAGAAAAGCCACTTTGGAGATTCTCGGCGCAGCTTCTTTGAGAAGCTCAAGACGTTTCGACGCAAGTGCGTCTTGGAGGAGCGTTACACCCGTCGCAATTCCGCCCGGTCGACGAAGGCTCTCGACAAGACCAAGTTGTTCGGGATCGGCGCTACTGACGAAAACGAGTGGGATCCTTTCATCAACCTTCTTCGCAGTCGGAGAGACATCTCCGCCGATAGCCAAAATCACGGCGGGCTGAAGCCCCACAAGTTGGCCAGCTAAAATTGGAAGCCGGTCAAGGTGACCTTCGGCGTATCGGTATTCGATGACGATATTGCGCCCTTCGACGTAACCCAGGTCGGTGAGCCCCCGGCGAATAGCGGCCATCTGAGGATCACTTTGAGGGTTGCTGAAAAGCAGAACACCAAGCCGCGGAACACTTTTTGTTTGAGCTGACGCCACGAAAGGCAGCACCGCTGCGGTACCAGCCAAGGTGATGAATTCGCGTCGCCTCATTGGCACACCTAAGGTCGCCCGAGATCATAACGCTCATTACGAGATTGGACTATGTCCGCTTTGGGTCAAAAGCAGACATGTACGCTGCAATACGTCATGTCCGCTTTACACCCAATACCGACCACAAAAGCGGACATTGGCTATGCCGGACGCGGATGGAATAGGTATTCGGCGCTCGTGTTTTGATGAGGAATCAGCAGATGTCGCCATGACCGACGATCCACTAGGTTGGAAAGACATAGAGATCAAATACCGAGGCAAGCCGGTAAAGGGACGCTATAACGCTTCCGACAATCTCGTCACAGTCGTAGCATGGAGCGGGACTAAGACCGCGCGTCTTGGTGTTTTGCCCGCCGAACGCTTGGCGAAAATGTTGCTGCGCGAATTAGCGGATCAAGGAGAAACAAAATAAGACAGGACAAATCAACCGCGCCTTGCCAACCCGCGCCAAGCCTGAGTTGATTGGCGCTCATCACTGCTGACTGCGGTGCTAGCGGATTGCAACGCAACCACCGGCTTATTTTTGTTTCGATGATGCTCAAGCACAAAAACACGAATCGCCGACGACAGATTGTTCAGTTTGCGCGTAGCACCGATTGTCGTGACCAAAGTCGACACCGTCACGCCCTGGACATCAGCGATTTCTCTGAGCGCGGTCCAGAAAGAATCCTCAAGACTAACGCTGGTCTTGTGTCCATCAAGCATGATGGACCGTTTTATGACGGCTGATTTCATCAGGGCCCCCGTCTGGCCCCCCAACCCATGCGCAATGGTACAGGATTCGATCTGCTGCACAACCGTCCGATATCCGACACTGGAACGTGCGAACGTCAGGGCAAGCCACTGCGTATTTTTTCGTAAAAACGGCAAATTTCTGGGCAATGTTTCACGCGGTCGAAGAAGATGTCACGCTTTTGTTGTGAACGCGTTTCAGAATTTACCCGTTTCTTCCCTCCCCCCGGCTGCCCTCGCAGTCGAGGATTTTTTTGGTGGGCTGATTTCGCGTTGTCAGAGCCGTGTCCGCTTTACCCCAGAAAGCGGACGTGTGCGGTGCACAGGTTCATGTCTGCTTTGGGCCAAAAGAATTCGGTACCAAAATAGAACCACCGCCTCGCGGCAGTCTTCACGTTGCCTCACGCTAGCTGCTTTTCTCAAATCGGTGTCCCGCCGAGGCCTTGGGAATCCGTTGCCTGTGCGAGGGCCAATTCCTCCGGAAGACTGTATATAGTCTTGATTGCGTGATCGAGCAGAGCGAGCTGGGCCTGAAGGGCGGCGTGACGATCCTCTGGCAAGGTGCGGATCAGGGTTTCAATCATTGCTCGCAGCCGCCGTACAACCTGAATACTATCCGCACCGTAACGCCGAAGTTCGGTGCAGGCCAGAGTCACGAAATCTTCCCAGTTGGGTGTACGGAAGATGATCCGGAGCTTTCCCGATTCATCGGTTATATTGTCGGTTCGTAGGTTTCGCTCGCCGACGCTGCGGAGCAAGCGCTGAAGCTGGTCGATTGCCAATACGGCCGTAGTCGGATCGTTGATTGCCGGCGAGAGCGCTTTCAACGCGATATCGAGGATAATCCGGAATGCAAAGGTCGGATCCTGCTCCAGTGTCCGTTCGATCCCAAAGCTGATAGAAGAAACCAGTATATTTTCGTCGATTCCAGAAACGTTGCCGTACAATGCAAACAGTGGTTCGTCCTTGCCGACGAAGTCGCCCACGACGGGGATGAGCTCTACAACGGCATTCGCTTTCTGCGATTCTGCCAAAAGCATCTCTATGTTCACCGCCAGGATGACCTCGGATCTACCTGCATGATGAACGATCCGGGAAGGCATCCCACTAATCTGAGCCTTGATGTGCGGCGGTGATGGACCTTGTGCCGGTTGAGGATAAACAGCCTCGATCACACCAAGGCCATCTTCGCCTACCCGGGACAGAATATTGACGGGCCGCAACAGTCGTGCTGCATAATCGATCAAGTAGAGAAAGGCCGCCATCGAGAGCAGGCCGAGCAGCGCAGCCAAAACGAGGACCAACTGGTCGCCAGTCCCCTTTATTCGGTTGAGCGCGGAAATCGCAAACAGCAGGGTGAAAACGAACAACCCGACAGTGTATCTAACGACGTTGTCCCGCAGCAAGGTGGTGGCAATAACACGCGGTGTCAGTTGGCCGCCGGCCACCTGGATTGCAACGAGCAGAGACCCAAATGTGAAGACAACAAACGATAAGGTCATTGTAATGATGGTCTCCAGCAAGGCCTGCGCACCGGCGGCCGAAAAGCGCTGGAGTTGCCATGCGAACGTGTCATCAAGCGCATGCACAACGCGATATACTATCAATTCAAGGACTATTGCGCTGAATGGTACAACCCACAGCGCGTGAGTCATAAATCGCCTACATCGTTGAAATAGGTGCCAAAGCCGCATCATTTTCCGTCTCCCCGCTCGAAGGCTGGGCATCGTATCGGCACAAACCAGCACACTGAAAGGGGTCGGCCGCGTGAGGAAGCCAATGTCCGCTTTGGGTCATAAGCGGACATGTGCGGTGCAAAACGGCATGTCCGCTTTAACCCCAATAGCGACCACAAAAGCGGACTCCGACCGCGCTGAAAACCGGCCGCTGCAAAATAAATTTGTACATTGTTGATTTTGTACATCCGCATGTACATCGCCCCACGGCTTTTGCGGTCTCGCAAACAAATCAATGCGTTAATGCATTGTCTGCCTTACCCCTGAAAGCGGACGTGTGCGGCGCAAACCGTCAGGTCTGCTTTGGGCCAAAAGCAGACATGTGCGCTGCAAAATCTCATGTCCGCTTTGCCCCCAATAGCGACCGCGAAAGCGGACATCAAAGGCGAGACGCTCGACCGAAGCCGCTACCCATCAGCGACGTGCAGATTTCATAGGTACGTCTGGCGCCGTAGCCTGACCGCGAGTCGGACGAAAGTCGTCGCCATGGAGCAGGCTGCCTTTATGCCTGCAATGAAATTCCCGGATACCTTCGAAACACCGCCCACCCGGCGACGCTGGCCGACGGCGATCTCACATGCAGGCAGATCGGCGGCTGCAACCCGCATTAACATTTCTAGGTTCCAGCCGTACGTCATGTCGACCATGCCGAGGCGATCCAGCGCGTCGCGCCGGATCGCGCGAAATGGCGAGAGGTCGGTGAAGCGTGCGCCATAGACGAGACGTAAAAGCAGGCGCCCGACATAGGCGGCGATGACCTGTTGTGGCGCCAGACTGCCGCGCTCGCGCGCACCACGAACGCGAGAGCCGAGAACGAAGACGGCTTGCCCCGCGATAATCGGCGATACCAGGCGGGGTATGAATTCCACGGGATCGCTGCCGTCGCCATCGAGAAAGACCACGATATCCGCGTCCTCGCGCACCGCGGCGATGCCCGCCTGGATCGCGCGCCCGTAGCCGCGCCGTGGCTCGACGATGACGCGGGCGCCGGCATCGGTCGCCTCGTCGACCGTCCTGTCCCGCGAGCCACCATCCACGACGACAACGTCGCTCACATTCTGTGCAAGCACGCCGCTTACGACCTGTGCAATTGCCGCTTCCTCATCAAGGCATGGGATGATCGCCGAGATAATGGCAGAGCGAGGGGACGTGGACGCCGGCGCATCGCGCTCGTGCGCAGGGTCGCTCATAGGCTCCAGCGCAGTCCGCAATTGGCGCAGGCGGCGGACGGCTTATCGGAGAGCAGAGCCCTGCGGAATTGCCGATACGCCGGCCCGTTCCAGATGTCCCGCAAGCTTTGCTGCGTCGCATCACCCAACGTGTAGTTGTCGTAGCCATGCTGTGAAAACGGCGCAATGCAGCACGGTAACGCCCGGCCGTTGGCGGTGAAATACATCAGCGACCAGGGCCGCCGGCAGAGCGACCAGGGCGAGTCCTCGTCGGTCTTTTTCAAGCTCAGGCCGGGTTCAGACGCCGCGCCCGACGCGCTGAAGGTGATGCCAAGCGCGCGCGCGAGATCCTCGGCTTGCCTGAGAGAGGCCGCCTCTTCGCGCGTCAGACGCTCGAACAGCGCCTGATCCGGTTGGGCTTTGCCAATGGCTGACTGGTCGAAGAACACCAGCCTCTGCAGATAGACTTCCTGGACGCCGATCTCCGCCGCGAGTTTAACGAAGGCCGGCAGCTCCTCGACGGTCTCCTTCAAGCCGGTCAGCCAGGCGGACACCTGCGGCTTGGTATGTCCCTCGCGTTCCTGCAGATTGCGAAACGCGCGCACGTTACGAACAATGCGGTTGAAATAGTCCCTGCCGCGAATAGCCTTGAAGCTTTCGCGGTTCGATGCGTCGAGCGATACACGTAGCTCATCAAGCCCGGCGGCAATCAGCGCGCGCCCGTTGCGTTCACTGAGGACAGTTCCGTTGGTGTTGAACAGAACGTAGATTCCACGATCCTTCAAATACGCCACCATCCGTGGCAGGTCCGCGACCAGCATCGGCTCGCCGACACCATGCAGCACGGCCCTGGCAAGATCAGGCAGTTGGTCGACAATCGACCTGAACAAGTCCCAACTCATATCTGCCGGCGGCTCGAGCTCCTCGTAAGTGCGCGGGCAGGTGGTGCACAGCAAATTGCAGCGATTGGTGATTTCCAGGTAGACGCAGACCGGCGGGTGGGCGGCCGCCTCGGTGCGCTCGCCCTTGACCGATTCGTGGTAGCGGCGCGGATCGACGCGTGTGTCAACAACCGGATCGCTGCCGCGAACACTCATTACGATCGTCCTGTTCCCGCGGCCTTCTTCAGATAGGCCGCCCGGGCTGACCAAATGCACGCCAGGAGAAAACTTCCAAATAAAATAGACTTGATGACCGGCTTTGGAAGGTGAAATTCCCAATACAGTTCGTTGGTCAGGAGGAGCGCGCCAATCGAAACGACCCATGTCGGCGCATTACCGCAAAGGGCGACGAACGGCAGGATGGGTAGGAAGTGCCAGGGACGATTTGGCGACACCAGGAGTAAGACGACGAGCAACAACATGTTCGTGTCGGCGAGGCTGGACGCGATTGTCCTGTCCGGGCGGCGCGCAGCCGACAACGTCATGAACAGCACGATCAACGCCGCTACGACGGCGTAGGCGGCAACATCGCCGCGATGAGTGCCGAAAATCAGACGCCAGACGGAAAGCGGCCAGAGATCGTCACCAGAAGCAATACCCTCTTCCGTCAGATATCCTTTGGTCAGGAAACCGAAGATCCCCCAGCCCGCGGAAAGATACGGAAGATAACAAAGCGCGATTAGGGCGATCACGGCGGCCGGCATCTTCCAGTCCCACGGGCGCCAGATCGACGCCAGCGCCGGCGCCACATATGGCTTCACCAGCGCCCCGAGCGCGATCAAGATTGCCCCGCGCCTTGCATGAGCGGTCAGAGCGACCCACAGCCCGAGCAGCATCAGCGCGACCGCCAGGGCATCGACGTGACCGTTATTGGCAATCTCCCAGATCGGGAGGGGATGCCAGAAATATGCGACAATCCGGGTGGTCGGCCGTCCCATGTGACGTAAGAACAGCATGATCAAGGTCACGCTGACCGCCTCGCAACTGAGCAAGGCCAGACGCATGACGTTGACGCTTTCGCCGATGCGCGTAACGATCAGAAAGAAGAATTCGGCGACTGGCGGATAGATCGTGACGGCATAATCCGCCCGATTGATCCTGGGAAAGATCGTGGTGTCGCGCAGAGGCGCGAGCGCGTCGTGGGCGGGAAAGTAGCGGTACGGATTGATGCCGGCTGCCTGAACCCTGCCATCCCAGATGTAGCGAAAGATGTCGGTGGACAGGAGCGGGTCAAACAGTAGCACGTAGACGCGCAGCAGAATCCCGATGCCGAAAATCAGCCACAGGGCGCGGCTTGTCGCGGTGCGCTCGGCCACATGCGTTGCGGCAATCGTCAACAGGCTCGCAGGAATGGCCATGGCAATAAAGGCATTGTCGCCGCCGGCCCGGAAAGCAAACGGTGTCGCCAGGGTCAGGGCTGCGAAGATCGCACCGATGGTGGCCAATTGATAAAGCGGCGCGTGTTTTCCGGTGGATGGCGGCGGTTGGGCGAATTGATCGGTAAAGACCCCCGACATGGGATCACGCGCTCGCCGGTGGTGCGGCCGCAAGAAAAGCTCGCGTCGCTGAAGCATGGCTGCCGCCGCGAAATCGCGTCGAATTGCCGGCCAGTTCGTCCCGCAGCCAGCCTAATGTTTCAACATCATCGATGTCGTACCATTCTGGAAGTAGCGTGGTGGCAAGTCCGATTTCCGCGGCGCGCTCGCATGTATGGCCAAGCACGGTTTCGGTTCCCCAATCAATTTGGGCAAACACGCGCCTGTGTGGGAATTTCAATCCGATGAGGTAGTAGCCGCCATCGCTCGCCGGACCAAGCACCATTCGGTCGCCTGGATTGCGCAATATCTCGATTGCCTGTGCCAGGAAGCCGGAAGGCAGCGTTGGGCTGTCGCCATTGACCAGCAGGACACAGTCATGTCCCGCAAGCAGCAGATCGCGCGTCGCGCCAAACAGCGCTTCTCCAAGGTCGCCGCCGCCCTGCAGCATGAGTGGAAACTTTTCCGGAAATAGCTTGCGCAGCACCCGTTCAGTTCCCGCCGGCGCATAGACCGCGTAGCCGCGCCGACCCAGAGTTTCGGGTACCGCTTCAATCGCCGCGGCAACGTCGCGTAAAAAGCAGGCGGACAGTTCTGAGGCGGCAACTGCTCCGATGGCTTTCGCGAGTCGTGTTTTTGTCTGGCCCGGCTGGGGCGCCTTGCACATCACTCCGATCGCAGCAACGCTCACGACCAGAATGACCGAAGGCGCTCGGCCACGATCGCGACCAGGTCGAGCGCATCTTTAGTGCCGTCCGCCTCACCCTTTTCGAAATCGCCGGCGATGCGGCCCATCTGATTTGTAACATGGGCAAAACACAGGACAGGCTTTTGTCGAACTTGCGCAAAGGCATAGAGCGCGGCCGCTTCCATCTCGACCGCCATCAGATTTTTTTCACGCATGGCATCGATGGCAGGCTGGGTCTCACGGAACGGCGCATCGGTTGTCCAGGTCGCGCCGGTAAGCACCGGCACTTGCAACTTTTCGAATGCCCCGTCGAGTGCTGTGACCGATGTAGGGTCGGCATGGGAATAGTCAGATGCAGCCATGTAGTGATAGCTGGTGCCTTCGTCACGCAGCGCGCGTTCGATCAAGATGAAATAAGGCGGCGGGCGTATTGGCACAATTTGCCCGGATGACGTCACGCTGATCAGCAATTTGCACCCGGATGCGAACATTTCCTCAGCGATAAGCACGGCGAATGAGGCGCCGACGGCGCAGCCGACAATTCCGAAATCGATCCCGCCGCGGCTAAAGGAATACAGCTGCGTGTGATAGCACGCCCATGCCGGGTCGAGCCGGGCCTCACCGCGGGCAAGCAGGCGGCGCACCATGTCGCCGTCTGGATCGAGGATACAGATGGGGGGAATGCTGGCGGCGCCAATTTGCTTCTGCCGGCGCGCTTCGCGGAGCAGATTTTCCGGCGTAAATGCCGACGGTATTTTGTAATGCTTTTGCGCGAGAATCGGCGGGATTTCACCGTGATTGGCCGACATCGGCACTCGACCTGTTTGACCCTGAAATTTGCCGAATATTGGTAGCGGTTCTCGTTGATGTCCGACAAGCCCATATCTGCCGCTCGATAAAAAGCTCAGCGACTACCGCGTCCGACGTTCTTCACGATCGTGTGCTCTGGAAGCCCGTTCCGAGGTGAGCACTTGGCCAGAATGGCAGGAGAAAATAAACTGATTGCCGTGCCAGAGGGCTGCAGTGATCCACTGTCGGCGGGGAGACAACAATGCGCACGAATCCTTTCTTGGATAGTTGGCTGTTTCTGATCGGAGCGACTGACGATCATCGAGCGCTCGGCCTTTTCCAGTATGTCATGGTGGCGCTGTTCTGGGCATTGCTCGTCGCGAGCGTATGGATCGCCTTCAAGAACTGGTCGGAGAATCGGGAACAGCGCCGTGGCAGCCACGCGATCATCTGGATTTGCCGCCTGTTGGTCGGTGCGCAGTGGTTTCAGGGCTGCCTCTGGAAGCTGCCTTTACCGGTCTCGGGTGGTTTCCAGTATTGGACCGGGCAGATGGGCGAGCATGCGGCGTTCGCGTTTCATCGCGAGCTGGTCAAGAGCGTATACCTGCCATTTATCAATATCATCGACCCGCTCGTGTTCCTGGCTGAGCTTGCGTTCGCGGTGTCACTCATGCTTGGCGTCAGCGTGCGCCTCGTCGCGATTGTTGCCGCAGCCTATTCACTGCACCTCTGGCTCGGCCTCTACCGCCATCCCGCCGAATGGCCGTGGAACTACATGTTTCTCGCGATCGTGCACGTGCAGTTCGCGGTCTATGCCGCCGGTCGCAGCCTCGGCATCGACGCGCTGATCCGCCGTCGCGCAGCGGACAACTTTCTTACGCGCTTCGCGGTACAGGCGGGCTAAGGCAGCACGGTCAGCAGAATATGCATCGATGAGTGAACTCGGGAGATTCAACCATGGATCCAAAAAAAACGTCACAAGAGGTCAACCACCGTTTTGTCAAAACCGCTCGTCTCAACATGACCCGTCTCCTGGCCTTGGTGGTGTCGGTCCTGGCGCTTGCGGCAGCCTCCCAGGCGCAGGAACGTCCGCCGATTTTCCAACAAATGTTCAAGGCCTATGGATTTGAGTCGTTCGGCCAAGTCGAGAAAATCCGCTACACCTTTAACTTGGAGGTCCCCGGACTGAATCTTTCCCGCAGCTGGGAATGGGAACCCAAGACGGACCTGATTTCCTACGAAGGCAAAGATAAAGATGGCAAACCGGTGAAGGTGACGTATGTGCGTTCGCAGCTCGGCAGCCAATCCGACGCTGTGAAGAATGACATCGATCCCGCGTTTAGCAACGACAATTACTGGCTGCTCCTCGTGCTGCATTTTTCCTGGGACGGAAGTGCCACGATTACCGATGAGGGCGCGCAAAAGCTTCCGCTGGGGAATGGCTCCGCGAAGCGGGTCGTGGTGAAATATCCCTCCGAGGGTGGCTACGCACCGGGCGACACTTGGGACCTCTATGTCGGCACGGACAATAAAATTGAGGAAATTGTCTATCACGGCGGCGGACCGGGTACGCAAAAAAGGCCCAAGCTCCTGATGGTGACGTGGGCTGACTACAAGAAGGCGGGGCCGCTCTTTGTTTCACAGGATCACCGCGGCACCGCGGACGGTCAACCGGTGCGCATTTTCCTTTCTGACGTGGCCCTAAAGTTGCAGGGCTCAGACAGCTGGCTGAACGCGCAATAGAAAGGGGCGGTCGATTCAGCAATTGTCCCTGCGACCAGGCTTCTCATGATCATCGACGAGCGTGACTAAGCGCCGGCGATTTACACAGCCGCGAGCGCCTGATCGATATCCGCAATTATGTCGTCGGGGTGCTCGATGCCCACCGCGAGCCGGACGTATCCCTCCGTGACGCCGGTCTGCAGTTGCTCCTCCGGCGTCAGCTGCGAGTGAGTCGTGGTGGCCGGATGAATCGCAAGAGAGCGGGCATCACCGATGTTTGCGACATGATAGAGCAGCTTCAGATTGTCGATGAATTTGCGGCCGGCCTCTTTGCCTTTCTTGAGCTCGAAGCCTAACAACGCGCCATAGCCACCCTTCAAATAGGTATCCGCACGGCGTTTGTTCTCCCCCGTCATCAGGCTGGGGAATATTACCTTGCTGACTTTCGGATGTTTGGCGAGAAAATTCGCAACGGTGATCGCGTTGCTACAATGTTGCCGCATGCGCAGCGCCACGGTCTCCAAGCCCTGGATGAACATGAAGGCATTGAACGGGGACATCGCCGCACCGATATCGCGCAGCAGTGTCACGCGTGCCTTGATGATGTACGCAATCGGCCCAAGCGGTTTGACTGCCTGCGTCCATACAGCACCGTGGTAGCTTGGGTCGGGTGTGTTCAACATCGGAAAGCGGCTCGCGTGCTTTTCCCAATCAAAATTGCCACCGTCGACGACGATGCCGCCGATCGATGTGCCGTGACCACCGATATATTTCGTGGTCGAATGCATGACAATCGCGGCGCCATGCTCGATCGGTTTGCAAAGCACCGGGCAGGCCGTGTTGTCCATGATGAGCGGGATACCCATCTCGCGACCGATCTTGGCAACTTCCGCGATCGGGAAGACTGCAAGTTTCGGGTTGGGCAATGTCTCGCCATACCAGCAGCGCGTACGCGCGTCACTTGCCTTACGGAAGTTTTCCGGGTCCGCGGGGTCGACGAAACGGCATTCGATGCCCATGCTGCCCATGGTGTTCTGGAAAAGGTTCCAGGTGCCGCCATAGATGTCGGTCGAACAGACAAAATTGTCGCCAGCATGACAGATATTTTGCACAGCGAACAGAGAGGCGGCTTGTCCCGAGGCGACGGCCAGCGCCGCGACACCACCCTCGAGTGCAGCCACGCGCTCTTCCAGCACGGCTTGCGTCGGATTCATGATGCGCGTGTAGATGTTGCCGAACTCCTTGAGGGCGAAGAGGTTGCCGGCATGTTCGGTCGAATTGAACTGATATGAAGTGGTTTGGTAGATCGGCACCGCAACGGCCGTAGTGGCCGGATCGGACCGGTAGCCGGCATGCAGGACTATGGTTTCCGCGTGAGGACTGGTCGTCGGCATGTGTTCACCCCCGAGGCTTCACGACAGAGCTATCGTAGCGTTTCAAACCGACGCGGTGGAAGGGGCTATCACTGTCCGCTTTGGATCAGAAGCCTACATATGCGCCACAAAACGGCATGTCCGCTTTACTCCCAATAGCGACCGCGAAAGCAGACATTTGCCCTGGGGCATGTCTGCTTTACCCCCGAAAGCGGACATGTGCGGTGCAGTGGTCCCATGTCCACTAAGGGCCAAAAGCGGACATCCTCAACGCAAGCCCGATGGGGTATCCTTGGCGCGCAATCACTAGACGCACATCTGCGTAACGCTGCCTTAAATCGGAAGGAGGTTGCAATGACTGATTTCGAGAGCAGCATTGTAACAAGCGCCGATGGTCTCCGGGCGCTCTACGCTCAGCCGAGCGAGCGCGTCGCCAAGAAACCGATTGACCATGTCAATGAGGTTGGCCGCGCTTTTATCGCCGCTTCGCCATTTCTGGTACTTGCGACTGGCAGCCGACAAGGTCTGGACTGCTCGCCCAAGGGCGATCAGCCCGGCTTTGTTCAAGTAGCAGAAGACGGTCGGACACTGTTCATACCGGACCGTCGCGGTAACAATAGGATCGATGGCCTCAAGAACCTTGCTGAGGACCCGCGTATCGCGCTGATTTTTCTCGTGCCCGGAGTGAATGAGACCTATCGGGTGAATGGGCGCGCACAGATTTCCCAGGATGCAGATCTCAGGCGCCGGTTCGCCGTTAACGGAAAAGAACCTGCGACGATTATGGTCGTCACGGTCGAGGAAACATTCCAACATTGTGCAAAGGCACTTATCCGATCCGACCTATGGAAGGCGGGCAGTCATGGACGCCCTCAAGGTGTGCCGGCAATTGGCGACTTCGTAGCAGCTCGCAACCCGGAAGTAGACGGTGCCGCCTTTACGGCAACCTATAACGAAAGAATACCCGGCGAGCTTTACTAAGTACGCACAGCCTCTGTTAGCAACGGAAATCGACAGATTTTGCAACGCAAACCTTCATGTCTGCTATGGGCCAATAGCGGACATCACCGCGGTCTATTCGGCAGCGACTTTGGGGCGGTCAAAATCAGATTGAATAATTAGACCAGCTGCATCTGCGGCAAACTTCATTAATGCGACATTCCAATCGGTTTCTGTGCGAGGTTGCCTGTAAGCAAGTACAAACGTCCCAAAGGGCTTGCCATCGCCGAGATAGACTGGACGCGATTGCAGCGAACGGATGCCGTTATCGAAACTCAGACGCTGCCACTGTGGATCAAAGCGCCGCTCTTCCGCGATGTCGGGACAGGTGATGATCTCGCCCCGCGCAACAGCCCGTACGCAACTGCCAAAGTTAACCGGCGACAATGGGATTGCCCTAATCGCGGCGGCGTACTCGGGCAGTCGGGGAAAGATGGCTCGTTCGATATGCGTGCGGGACGGATTGCAAATCGTCAGGCCGGCAATCGAACCGGCTGCCAGCGCCTCAACGCGCTCGCAAAGCGAAATAAGTGCGTCATCTAACGAGACGTGGCGACTCTCCAGAGGATTGTCGGGCCAAGGGTTGGCGCTAAGCTCGGTCATTACAAGTTCCCCATACTCAGCTGGTCTAAGAAGTTCTGAGCCAGCGACTGCGTGAACCTGATTGCTCAGGAATGACGAGTTCGCTCCGAGACAGAGCGTTATCTGGCGCGTCCTTTTGGAGCCGCGCCCGTGACCCCGAATTCCTCGGACTTGGTGCCGAAAGCCGCAACGGTAAAGCCTTCCGCGGCAAGACCGCGTTTCAAGAGTTCCCGAATTGCTGAAGCCCTGCTCGGCATCCTTTGCTTGAAGCGAAAATCGTCCAAAGCCATCAACTCTTCGGCCGTCAGCATGACCTGAAGCCGTTCACCGCGGGATTCGCTGTCTGACATGTGGTTCTCCATACCGAATGCCGCCATATGAGTAACATACTCATTCTACTCTAAATATGCAAGCATCTAAAAAACAGGTAAAGGCTAAAAAGGTTCCGAAAGACTAAGAACCGACTGAATCTAAGGCGTGGCAAGAGGATGGCTACGCGCCAACCGGGCCTTCGACACAGACACTGGTTGCAAAGAAACAGAATTGACGCCTCTAACGTGTGCCTTAGCGTTGGCATCATGAAACAGAGCAAACTCGAAGAAGTTGGCGTCATGAAAGAGATCAGACTCAAAGAAGCAGTAGAGACCTCGCCGACACCGCTGATTCTTTGTCAGCGTTGCGGTGGTCCGACGCGTCTAATCGGTAGCGAGGCTCATCCCGTTCAAGACAACATCGACCTTCTCACGTACTGCTGCTTGGGCTGCGAGGAGTTCACGGTGTTGCCGATCCCAGCAAACATCTAACGCAGGGATACGGTCATGCAGCACTCTTGGATCGAGTGGTCATCTCAAGAAATCGGACATCCTGACTGTGCCAAATGCGGCGCGCCGATGTGGCTCACCCGCATCGAGCCCGACGAGCCGGATCATGACCGGCGCACTTTCGAGTGCCAGGCGTGCGGCAACAGTAAGTTTGAAATCGTCAAATTCCGCTAAGTTTTTCAACTTCCCTGAGCGCGTTCGAATGTCCGCTTTGGGTCAAAAGCAGACATGTGCAGTGCAAGAAGGCATGTCCGCTTTGCCCCCAAGAGCGGTCGAAATAGCGGACATCGTATGTCGGTGAATAGCAGATACTTCTGCTCTGGCGGACGCACAAGCGCAGCAATTTCGGTCTTGTTGAGATATCGGCTGCGCGGCTCTTCCGGGTTGCGTCGCACGCCAACCGCTGGATTGTGTTCACACCAACTCCACCGGATTGCTAAGTTAAAAGCTTTGCGCAGGATCTCGACCGTGCGGTTGGCGCGCACCGGTGTGCTGCGGATCATTGTAATGTCGCGGTGGAGCGCATCGATTGCAGCGTGATCGATCGCGCCAAGCTTGAGCTTGCCGAGGCAAGGTAAAATGATCTTCTCCCAGATACTGCGCTCATCGGTCTGCGCACGAGGCGCTTTGCGCGTCAAATGTTCGAGCTGATAGCGCTCCCACAGATGGTTGAGCGTGGGGGCTGCGCGCTCGTCATGGCGCTCGCCCATCGGATCGCGGCCCTGGTCGACTTCGCGCTTGAGCTCCTTGGCGCATTGCCGGGCGGCCTGGACGGACCAATCCGGATAAGCGCCGATGGTAAAGCGGCGTTGACGTCCTTGCGCGCGATAGTCGAGCACAAAGGACTTGGCGCCGCCCGACGTCACGCGCAGCGCAAAGCCCTTCACGTCACCGTCCCAGAGTAGTGTCTGGCCACGCGCCGGCGGTATCGCCTTGCGCGCAATATTGTCGGTCAGGCGCTCGGTCATCGGAATTTCCGTGTCAGCACTGTGTCAACACATCGAACGACAGAAACTGTCGTCGAGCGTCATCGAATAGCAGAGCGTGTCGCGGAATGTTGCGTTAAAACAGTAACTTGGTTAAAACGGTTGAATTTTGTGAGAGAAGCGAAAAGCGCCAGGACAGTCTCATAACCTGAAGGTCGTAGGTTCAAATCCTACCCCCGCAACCAAATATACGCCGCCGAGTCTTGGACCCGGTGGCGTTTTTATTGCAGGGGGCAGTCCGCCGCCGAATTCCACGTCAGCCGAACGATGCATGCATGTTGGAACTGCCCGTCGGCTGTCGCGTCTAGAACGCGCGATGAAGTGGAGCGAATTTCTTACTCACGGGTTTGCAATAAGAGGAACAGGCGCCGTGTTAGTGTTACCGGTATTGCGCGATCGAGTTATTAAGTTAGTGCGCGCGATACGTGTTGCGCTGCAAAAACGCCTCGTAAATCGGCCTCCGCGCGTAATCGACGCAGCCGATTGCATGCGCGTATCGAACTATCTGCTATTTGTGATTTGATCTGAACTGGATACGATGCCCACAAGGGTGATGAGTTAAACGCCGAGCCGGCGCAAAGACCGGCCGCGCAGCAACACTGAAGGGAGGAGTGAAATGCGAATTACGAGCAAGGCTTTAGGCGTTGCTGCGTTCTGTTTTAGCGGCGCAGTGGCAATGTCGATTCCTGCGCAAGCATGGGAACCGACCCATCCGATCGAAATTATTGTTCCCGCCGGTACCGGCGGTGGCGCCGATCAGATGGCCCGCGTGACGCAGGGCATTATCACCAAGCATAACCTGTCCAAGCAGTCCGTCGTTGTGATCAACCAGTCCGGCGGTGCGGGCGGCGAAGGCTTTCTGGCCGCAAAGAACGCCAAAGGCGACGGCCACAAGCTGATCATTACACTGTCAAATCTTTTCACGACGCCGCTTGCAACCGGCATTCCGTTCAACTGGAAGGACCTCACCCCGGTCGCGATGATGGCACTCGACGAGTTTGTGCTGTGGGTGAACGCCGACAAGCCGTACAAGAGCGTCAAGGACTACGTCGACGCAATCAAGGCGGCGCCCGACAACACCTTCAAGATGGGCGGCACCGGATCGAAGCAGGAAGACCAGATCATCACCGTCGCGCTTGAAAAGGCGACGGGCAAGAAGATGACCTACATCCCGTACAAAGGCGGCGGTGCGGTCGCCGTTCAACTGGTCGGCGGGCACGTCGACTCCACCGTGAACAACCCGATCGAGGCGGTTGCCCATTGGCGCGCCGGCAAGTTGCGTCCGCTCTGCGTTTTCGACAGCAAGAAGCTGGACTACAAGGAAAAGATCACCGCCGATACGTCGTGGAACGACATCCCGACCTGCAAGTCGCAGGGTCTGGACGTCGAATACCTGATGCTGCGCGGCTTCTTCATGCCGCCGGGCGTCACGAAAGATCAGGTCGCCTATTATGTTGACCTGTTCAAGAAAGTGCGCGAAACGCCCGAGTGGAAGAAGCTGATGGATGACGGAGCCTTCAACCAGACCTTCATGACCGGCGACGACTACGCAAAATGGGTCGCGAACGCCGAAAAGTTGCATGAAGGCTTGATGAAAGACGCTGGCTTCCTCGCCAAGACGAACTGATCTGCGGCGCATATCCAACCGCAGGACAAGAGGCAGGAATGAACGAAACGGTAAAAGAAGCCGGTGGGGCGGGTCCGTCCCACCGGGGTGTTGAGATTGGCGTGGCCGTTGCCATGGGCCTCCTCGCGCTGATCGGAATCTACGGAAGCATCAAGGTTGGCATCGGTTGGGGCGCGGAGGGTCCGCGGGCCGGGTTCTTCCCGTTCTACGTCAGTCTGGCGGTGGTGATCTCCTGCGCGGTGAACCTCACCAAGATCTTGTTGAGCGCGGATGACGGCGAACTCTTTGCGGAGTGGGGACAGATCCGCCAGGTCCTGGCGGTGGTTGTGCCGACCGCGGTCTACGTCGCGGCGATCCCGTATCTCGGAATCTACGTATCGTCCGCGCTGCTGATCATTACGTTCATGAAGTGGCTGGGCAACTACAACTGGCTCGTGGCCGTTGCGGTCGGGGTGGTCGTTCCGATCCTCACGTTTCTGATGTTCGAGGTCTGGTTTCTGGTGCCCTTGCCGAAGGGGCCGCTCGAAAATCTTCTGGGGTACTGAGTTGGGGGCCGCCGCCATGCGATGGCCGGCGGGTCAAGGGACTAAGCGAAATGTTCGAAGATATCGGTAATCTGCTCCACGGTTTTTCGGTGGTCTTGCAGCCGTTCAATCTCGTGCTGATGGTTGTCGGCATCATCCTCGGCGTGATCGTCGGTGTGCTGCCCGGTCTGGGTGGCGCCAACGGCGTCGCGATCCTGCTGCCATTGACGTTCTCGATGTCGCCGACCTCGGCGATTATCATGCTGTCGTGCATCTACTGGGGTGCGCTGTTCGGCGGCGCGATCACGTCGATATTGTTCAACATACCCGGCGAACCCTGGTCGGTGGCGACCACGTTCGACGGCTATCCGATGGCGCAGCAAGGGCGCGCCGGCGAGGCGCTCACGGCAGCCTTCACGTCATCGTTCGTCGGCGCGCTGTTTGCGGTCATCATGATCACCTTGGTGGCGCCGCTGGTCGCGAGCTTTGCATTGCGGTTCGGCCCGCCCGAGATCTTCTCCGTTTATTTTCTCGCCTTCTGCAGTTTCGTCGGCCTCAGCAAGGAGCCGCCGTTCAAGACGGTGGCCTCGATGATGCTCGGTTTTGCGCTCGGCGCGGTCGGGCTCGACCAAATGACTGGCCAGCTGCGCCTGACGTTCGGCGTTGAGCAGATGCTCAACGGCTTTGATTTTCTCATCGCCGTCATTGGCCTGTTCGGCATCGGCGAAATCCTGCTGACCATGGAGGAGGGGCTGAGCTTCCGCGGCAAGGCAGCCAAGATAAATCTGAAGATCGTATTCCAAACCTGGAGGGAGCTACCGCGCTACTGGATGCTGTCTCTGCGCTCCTGCCTGATCGGCTGCTGGATGGGCATCAGCCCGGCCGGCGCGACGCCGGCTTCGTTCATGAGCTACGGCATCGCCAAGCGCATTTCGAAGCGCGGGCAAAATTTCGGTAAAGGCGAAATTGAAGGCGTGATTGCGCCCGAGACGGCGGCGCATGCCGCCGGCACGTCCGCGTTGCTGCCGATGATTTCGCTCGGCGTGCCGGGGTCACCGACGGCGGCTGTGCTGCTCGGCGGCTTGCTGATCTGGGGTCTACAACCGGGACCCCTTCTGTTCACCGAGCAGAAGGATTTCGTCTGGGGCCTCATTGCCAGCATGTATATGGGCAACATCGTCGGCCTCATCATCGTGCTGACCTGCGTGCCGCTGTTCGCTGCAATTTTGCGCATTCCCTTCAGCGTGATCGCGCCGGTCATCTTGGTGCTGTGCGCGATCGGCGCCTACACCGTGCATAACAACACCTTCGATGTGGTGATGATGCTGGTGTTCGGCATCGCCGGTTACTTCATGAAGAAATGTAATTATCCGTTGGCGCCAATGGTGCTGGCGATCGTGCTTGGCGATAAGGCCGAAGAGGCGTTCCGCCAGTCGCTGCTGGCGTCTCAGGGCAGCCTTGGCGTGTTCTGGTCGAACGGTCTGGTGAGCACGATCATGGCGCTCGGTCTGGTCGCCCTGTTCTGGCCGATCATTCAGTCCGGTTGGACCTGGCTGCGATCCGGCAAGTTGCGGCCGGCGCAATAGCCAACGACCTAACGGCAAGCCAATGAAATCCGCCCGTAATATCGGGCGGGTTGCGCCTGTCCACCTGTCTGGCATATTGTATACCAGTCATGAGTAGCCGAGACCGTAACCCCCGTCGCGTCGGTATTTCTGGCCGTGCTGCCCCCCGCACACCGCTTGCGCCGCACCCCGCGCTTGCGCCGATCGATGTCACGCCGAGCTTCAAGCACAAGGCCTACACCGCGTTGAAGAACGCGATCGTGGCGATGGATATCTACCGCAGCCGCGACGACATCCGGCTCGACGAGCGCAAGCTGGCGCAGGATTTCGGCATCAGCCGCACGCCGGTGCGCGAAGCCATGGCGCAGCTCGAGAGCGAGGGCTTCGTCCGCTCGGTGCCGCGCCGCGGCATCTACGTCGTGCGCAAGACCAAGCGCGAGGTGATCGAGATGATCACCGCCTGGGCGGCGCTCGAAAGCATGGCGGCGCGGCTTATCACAAAGACGGCGACCGACGAGGAGATCGCAGGCCTGCGCAAGATGTTCGCGACCTTCGAGAACGGCAAGCTGCGCGCGCATCTCGACGAATACTCCGACGTCAACATCGAGTTTCACCAGACTATCATCCGGCTCAGCCGCAACGACGTGTTGATCGACCTCGCCGAGAACCTGTTCACGCATATGCGCATGATCCGCCGCACGACCATCGGCGAGCAGGATCGCGCCGACCGCTCGATCCGCGATCACATGAACATCATCGAAGCACTTGAAGCCCGCGCGACCGATCGCGCGGAAGAACTGGTGCGCGACCACGCGCTCGGCCTCGCCGATCACGTGTCGCGCTATGCCGATTATCTCGATTGAACGAATAAAGCGACGGGAGACGCTCATGGCCGAAGCAGCAGTGAAGGCAAAGCCCGAAACCGCACCGGAAGCGGAACAGGATCTGACCGACGGATTTCACCTCATCATCGACGCGCTCAAGCTCAACGGCCTGACCACGATCTATGGCGTGCCAGGAATTCCGATCACGGATTTCGGCCGCATGGCGCAGGCCTCCGGCATCCGGGTCATTTCGTTCCGCCACGAGCAGAACGCGGGCTATGCGGCATCGATCGCCGGCTTCCTGACCAAGAAGCCCGGCATCTGCCTCACCGTTTCGGCGCCTGGTTTTCTCAACGGGCTCACCGCGCTCGCGCACGCGACCACCAACTGCTTTCCGATGATCCTCATCAGTGGTTCATCCGAGCGCGAGATCGTCGACCTGCAGCAAGGCGACTATGAAGAAATGGACCAGCTCGCGATCGCCAAGCCGCTCTGCAAGGCTGCCTTCCGCGTTCTGCACGCGCAGGACATCGGTATCGGTATTGCGCGCGCGATCCGCGCCGCAGTCTCGGGCCGCCCGGGCGGCGTCTATCTCGACCTGCCGGCCAAGCTTTTCGGCCAGGTGATGGGTGCCGAAGCCGGAAAGAAGTCACTCGTGAAAGTGATCGACGCAGCGCCGGCGCAAATCCCGGCGCCGGACGCGGTCAAGCGCGCGCTCGATGTTCTCAAGAGCGCCAAGCGTCCCTTGATTATCCTCGGTAAAGGTGCGGCCTACGCCCAGGCGGACGATCAGATCCGCGCCTTTGTCGAGAAGAGCGGCGCGCCGTTCCTGCCGATGAGCATGGGCAAAGGCCTGCTGCCTGACACGCATCCGCAGTGCGCCGGTGCGGCGCGCTCGACGGTGCTAAAGGACTCCGACGTCGTCCTGCTGATTGGCGCGCGCCTCAACTGGCTGCTGTCGCATGGCAAGGGCAAGACCTGGGGCGACGCCCCGAAAAAATTCATCCAGGTCGACATCGAGCCGAAAGAGATGGACTCGAACGTCGAGATCGCCGCCCCCGTGGTCGGCGATATCGGCTCGTGCGTTGCCGCGCTTCTCGCCGGTATGGGTGGCAACTGGCCGGCCGCGCCGGCGGACTGGACCGGATCGGTCGCGAAGAAGCGGGAAGAGAACGTTGCCAAGATGGCGCCGCGGCTGATGAACAACAATTCGCCGATGGACTATCACGGAGCGCTCGGCGTGCTGCGCACGATCGTCAAGGAGCGGCCCGACGCGATTTTGGTGAACGAAGGCGCCAACACGCTCGATCTCGCGCGCGGCATCATCGACGTCTACCAGCCGCGCAAGCGCCTCGACGTCGGCACCTGGGGTATCATGGGTATCGGCATGGGTTATGCCATCGGCGCGTCGATCGAGACAGGCAAGCCGGTGCTCGCCGTCGAGGGCGACTCAGCCTTCGGCTTCTCCGGCATGGAGATCGAGACGGTCTGCCGCTACAAGCTGCCAGTCTGCGTCGTCATCTTCAACAATGACGGCATCTATCGCGGCACCGACACCAACAGCGCCAATTCCGATCCGGCGACGACGGTGTTCGTCAAAGGCTCGCGCTACGACAAGATGATCGAGGCGTTTGGCGGCGTCGGCGTCAATGCGACGAGCCCCGACGAGCTCAAGCGCGCCGTCAACGCCGCGATGGACAGTGGCAAGCCGACGCTCATCAACGCGGTGATCGACCCGGCCGCCGGCAGCGAGAGTGGCCGCATCGGCAATCTCAATCCGCAAAGCAAGCTTCAGAAGAAGAAATAACCGGTTCCAGCTCAGAGAATTCAAGAGGAAAAACGTCAATGGCTACGCGCAAGAAATCAAAAGGCAAAGGAAGAGCCAAAGCGGCATCAAGGAAAGTCGTGAAGCTCAAGTCCAAAGCCGTCGCCGCCAAAAAGGCGAACGGCAACGGTCAGCTGCCACGGCCGTCGAGCAAGGCCTGGGGCCAGGCCGGCAAGGCTCTCACCGGCGTGCGCATCCTCGATTTCACGCACGTCCAATCGGGCCCGACCTGCACCCAGCTGCTGGCCTGGCTCGGCGCCGACGTCATCAAGGTCGAGCGTCCGGGCATCGGAGACATCACGCGCGGCCAGCTCGTGGACGTGAAGGGTGCCGACTCGCTCTATTTCACGATGCTCAATCACAACAAGCGCTCGATCACGATCGACTCCAAGCACCCGCAGGGCAAGCGCGTGCTCGACGAGCTGATCAAGACCTGCGATGTGCTCGTCGAGAACTTCGCGCCCGGCGCGCTGGACCGCATGGGGCTTACCTGGGACCACATCCACAAGCTCAACCCGCGCATGATCGTTGCTTCGGTGAAGGGCTTCGGCCCGGGCCCCTACGAGGATTGCAAGGTCTACGAGAACGTCGCGCAATGCGCCGGCGGTTCGGCCTCGACCACGGGTTTCCGTGAAGGACCTCCGCTGGTCACCGGCGCGCAGATCGGCGACAGCGGCACCGGGCTTCATCTCGCGCTCGGCATCGTCTGCGCGCTCTATCAGCGCAACCGCACCGGCCGCGGGCAGAAGGTGCTCGCCGCCATGCAGGACGGCGTACTCAACCTTTGCCGGGTGAAATTGCGTGACCAGCAGCGGCTCAAGGCCGGCCCGCTGACGGAATACAGCCAGTACGGAGAGAGTGTGCCGTTCGGCGCGTCAGTGCCGCGTGCCGGCAACGATTCAGGTGGTGGTCAACCGGGCTGGATCCTGAAGTGCAAAGGATGGGAGAGCGACCCCGACGCTTACATCTATTTCATCACGCAGGCCCCGGTATGGGGCGAGATCTGCGATTTGATCGGCGAGCCGACGTGGAAGACCGACCCGGAATACGCGGCGCCGCGCGCGCGGCTGCCGAAGCTCAAGAAGATCTTTGAACGCATCGAGCAGTGGACCATGACCAAGACCAAGTTCGAGGTCATGGAGATCTGCAACAAGGTCGATATCCCCGTCGGTCCGATCCTGTCGATGAAGGAGATCGCCGAGGAGCCGTCGCTGCGCAAGACCGGGACGGTGGTTGAGGTCGATCATCCGACGCGCGGCAAGTATCTGACGGTCGGCAATCCGATCAAACTGTCCGACTCGATCTCCGAGGTGAAGCGCTCGCCGCTGCTTGGTGAGCATACCGATGAGATTCTGAAGGACGTGCTCAAGCTCTCGGCAAAAGACATTGCCGAAATCAAGAACTCCGGCGCTCTCAGCGCGCCGAAGAAGGAAGAAAAGGCGGCGTAACAAAACCGTTCGTCCCCGCGAAAGCGGGGGCCCAGACGGCAAAAGTGCTGGATGCCCGCTTTCGCGGGCATGAGCGGAAGAGGAGGGGTTAGATGCGTATCGTCGTTCACGGCCAGCAGGCCTTCGGGAAGGCCGTGCTGGAAGCGTTGCTCAAGCGCGGAGACAACGTCGTCGCGGTCTACGTGGCGCCGGAAAAAGAAGGTGCCAAGGCCGATCCTCTGAAGGAAGCCGCGATCGCCGCCAAGCTTCCGGTCTATCAACCGGCCTCATACAAGGACGCGAAGGTCTGGGAAGAGTTCAAGGCGCTCAAGCCCGATCTGCAGGTCATGGCCTTTGTCACGCTGTTCGTGCCGGAGGATTTCCTCAACATCCCGACGCACGGATCGATCCAGTATCACCCCTCGCTGCTGCCCGCGTATCGCGGCGCCAGCGCCATCAACTGGCCGATCATCAAGGGCGAGAAGGAAACCGGGCTTTCGATTTTCTGGCCCGACAACGGGCTCGATACCGGCGATATCCTCGTCCAGAAGAAGACGCCGATTTCCGCCACCGACACGCTTGGCACCGTTTATTTCGACCGTCTCTTCCCGATGGGCGTCGAGGCGATGCTCGAAGGCGTCGACCTGGTGAAGGCCGGTAAGGCGCCGCGCATCAAGCAGGATGAATCGAAAGCCACCTACGAAGGACGCTGCACGCCTGAAAATGCGAAGATCGATTGGGGCAAGCCGTGGGAGCAGATCGACCGGCTCATCCGCGGCTGCAACCCGGCGCCCGGCGCCTGGACCACATTCGACGGCAAGCAGCTGAGGATTTTCGACGCCAAGCCGATTCCGGCGAAGGACCCGAAGGGCATTGGCGGCAAGCTCGGTGAGATCGCTGCCGTCGAAGCGGATGGATTTACTGTTGTGTGCGCTGACGGCCGCTTCAAGGTCACCCGCGTCCAGCCCGCTGACGGTAAGAAAATCGATGCCGGCGAATGGGCGAAATCCGCAAATATCGCCGCGAAAGCAAGGTTCACCTGACCCGCCACATTTCCCGCGTCCCGCCCTCCCGTTTCTCTTTCAATTGATGGATCGTCTCTCATGCCCGCCTCGCAACATCAGAACCCGAAATCCGACATCGAAATCTCGCAGACCGCCAAAAAGCGGCGGATCCTCGACGTCGCCAAGGAAAAGCTCGGCATCGCGCCGGAAAACCTCGACCCTTACGGCCACTACAAGGCCAAGGTGTCGATGGACTTCATCAATTCGCTCAAGGGCAAGAAGGACGGCAAGCTGATCCTGGTGACGGCGATCTCGCCGACGCCGGCGGGCGAGGGCAAGACGACGACCACCGTCGGCCTGACCGACGCACTCAATCACATCGGCAAGAAGGCGATGCTCTGCCTGCGCGAGCCGAGCCTCGGTCCATCGTTCGGCATGAAAGGTGGCGCTGCCGGCGGCGGCTACGCCCAGGTCGTGCCGATGGAAGACATCAACCTGCATTTCACTGGCGACTTCCACGCCATCACATCGGCGCACAATCTGCTGTCGGCACTGATCGACAACCACATCTACTGGGGCAATGCGCTCGGCATCGACTCGCGCCGCGTCGTGTGGCGCCGCGTCATGGACATGAACGACCGCGCGCTGCGTGAGATCGTCTGCTCGCTCGGCGGCGTTTCCAACGGCTATCCGCGTGAGGCGGGCTTCGACATCACGGTTGCCTCGGAAGTCATGGCGATCTTCTGCCTGGCCCGCAACCTCGACGATCTCAAGGAGCGGCTCGGCAACATCATCGTCGCCTATACGCGCGACCGTAAGCCGGTCCGCGCCAAGGACCTCAAAGGCCACGGCGCCATGACCGCCCTGCTCAAGGAGGCGATCGCGCCGAACCTGGTGCAGACGCTCGAGGGCACGCCCGCGTTCATTCACGGTGGTCCCTTCGCCAACATTGCGCACGGCTGCAACTCGGTGGTTGCGACCAGCACCGCGCTCAAGCTTGCCGACTACGTGGTGACCGAAGCCGGCTTTGGCGCCGACCTCGGCGCGGAGAAATTCATCGACATCAAGTGCCGCAAGGCCGGGCTGAAGCCCGACTGCGTGGTCGTTGTTGCGACCATCCGCGCGCTCAAGATGCACGGCGGCGTCAAGAAAGAAGACCTCAAGACCGAAAACCTCAAGGCACTGGAAGCGGGCATGGCCAACCTGCAGCGCCATATCGAGAACGTGAAGAAGTTCGGTCTGCCGGCGGTCGTCTCGATCAACCGTTTCTCCGCCGACACCGACGCCGAAATCGCCTTGGTCAAGGAAAAGTGCAAGGCACTCGGTGTTGAGGCGCTGATGGCCGATCACTGGGCGATGGGCGGAGAGGGCGCGGCCGACGTCGCCAAGGCCGTGGTCAAAGTGATTGATGAAGGTAAGGCCAACCTCAAGTTCCTGTACAACGATGAGGCGCCTTTGTTCGAGAAGGTGCGCACAATCGCGAAGGAGCTCTACCGCGCCGATGATGCCACGGCCGATAAGTCGGTAAAGGATCAGCTCAAGACCTGGGAAGAGATGGGCTTCGGCAAACTGCCGGTCTGCATCGCCAAGACGCAGTATTCCTTCTCGACCAATCCGGACGCCAAGGGCGCGCCGACCGGATTCACGATCCCGGTGCGCGAGGTGCGGCTGTCCGCCGGCGCGGAGTTCGTAGTGGCGATCTGCGGCGAGATCCTCACCATGCCGGGACTGCCCAAAGTGCCGTCGGCTGACTCGATCGACGTCAAGGACGGCAAGATCGTCGGTTTGTTCTAGGCGTGTTTCGACATCTGCAAGAAGTTAAAGGGGCCCGCGAAAATCGGGCCCTTTTTGCTTTTAACGGCCCTCGGATCGCGCCGCAGTTGTGTACGAATTTCCTAAAATTTTTCGTTTTTTTTGACCAGTCGCGTACAGCGAGTTTTCGCACCTTTGCGGTAGGTTGCTACCCGCTCCGGTCGCGCGATCGACCAAGTAGCCGAGGACGGCGTCCAAATTCATTGAGTTGCAAAGAACTTGCCATGGCAATGAGCACCGCATCCAATACCGCCAGCGCGCTTGTCGAAAGCCGTTCGCTCCTCGATGAGCTGGTCAGCCCGGTCGCCGGCGCGACCGCCAAGCACCGCCACAAGATCATTGATCGGGTCACCGACCTGTTTGCCGCCGGCTCGCGCAGCTATTCCGACGAGCAGATTTCGCTATTCGATGACGTGTTGCGCCGCCTCGCCGCCGACATCGAGATCAAGGCGCGCGCCAAGCTCGCGCATCGGCTGGCGGTCATCGACAATGCCCCGCCAGTACTCATTCGCTCGCTCGCGTTCGACGATGCAATCGAGGTTGCGGAGCCGGTCCTTATCTACTCCGAGCGCCTGACCGACGACGACCTCGTTGAAAATGCCACCACCAAAAGCCAGGACCACCTCTATGCCATCGCCCAGCGCCTGAAGCTGAGCGAAAAGGTGACGGACGTCCTGGTCGAGCGCGGCGATCAACGGGTTGTCCATAAAGTCGTGAAGAACAAAGGCGCCCGGTTTTCACTCGCCGGCTTCGGCAAACTGACTGGTCGTGCCCGCTACGACCGCAAGCTGACCTTGGCGCTCGGCGAGCGCAGCGATCTGCCGCGGCAATATTTCCTCAAGCTGCTGGAAGCGGCCTCTTCGAAGGTCCGCGCCAAGCTGGAGGCCTCCAATCCGCAGCTGGTCATGGCCATTCGCGATACCGTCGACGACGTCGCGACCGCGATGCAACGCGAGGTCCGCAAGGGTTCCCGCGCGCATGCGGTTGCCGTTCGCGAAGCCAAGCGCCGGTTCAATGTCCGGCCCATCACCGAGGCCAGCGTTCATGGCCCCGCCCACGCGCAGGATTTCGAAAAAACCGTGGTTGCGCTCGCGCGCCTGGGCGTTTTCCCGGTCGATCTGGTGGAGCGCGCTTTGCTCGACGAGGGCGAGGATATGCTGCTGTTGCTGGCGAAGGCGGCCGGCTGTTCGTGGACAACGGCGCGCGAAATGCTCGTTATGTTCGCCGCCAACCGGAATCTTCAGCCCGATGACATCACGGTGGCGTTCGAGCGCTATCGCAAGCTCAGCCAGCAGACCGCGCGCAACATCGTCACGTTTTACGAGCGGCGCATGAAATTGCGCAAAGCAGCGAATGCCAAGGGCAAATCAACACGCGGGCGGAAGGGCAAAACCCGCGACGAGGATGACAACCTCGTCACGCTGCCGTCGCCCTCGATCGTTCCGTCTAGGTGATCGAGACTGGGCAGCCAATAAGGTCAGCCTGACAGTTGCGGTGCAAGACGGCGTGCTTCCGCCACCAAAGCAGCGGTGATCGGCGTCATCGGCTCGCGCTGCGGTACCACGAGACCGATCGTCTGGACCGCCTTGGGTTGTGCGATCGGAATCGCCCGGATCGTGTCTGTCAAACCCAAAGTGTCAGCAATCTTGGCGGGCATGACGCTGGCCCAACGGCCGGTGCGTACATGCGAGTAGAGCAAGATCATTGAATCAGATTCGAGCGTCGGGCGGGATTCGCCTCCTGCTCCCTTGAGGAGACGATCGATGATGCGGCGATTCTGCATGTCCGGCGTCAGCAAACACAAAGGCACCTGCGCTACCTCGGCCCAGGTCACGAAATCGCGATTGCCGAGAGGTGCGTCGGCTGACGTGAGCAAGCAATAGTGCTCGCGATACAGAGGCACGTTGCTGACGCGTCCAATTGGCTCGTTCTCGAGGTATGTAATTCCGGCGTCGATCTCAAGGTTGTCCAGAAGGTCTAGGATCTCGATCGAGGTCCGGGAGTAGATGGTGAACTGAACGTTGGGGTGCTTTTCCCGGTATGGCGTCGTGAGCGTGGCCACCATCGCGAGCGCCGTCGGAATCGCAGCAAGACGCAGACGTCCGGACAAGCCAAGTCTTAAAGAATTGATTTCCTCGCGCATGGTGCGGCTGTCGCCGACAATGCGTCTTGCCCATTCGAGGACCCGCTGGCCTTCGGGTGTGAAGCCCTGAAAACGCGAGCCCCGGTTGACCAGCAAGACGCCCATCTGTTCTTCAAGTTGTTTCACTCCGGCGGAGAGCGTGGGCTGAGTCACCCCGCACGCTTCAGCGGCGTGTCCGAAGTGCTTTTCACGCGCCAATGCCAATATGAACTCAAGCTTGTCGATCAAGCTTTATGTCCTTTTAAATCAGGAGGTTAGTATATCCACTGAGGCACCCCGTTGCTAAAGAAATAAGCAGTAACGCACGTAATATTGATAGAAGTTACCTATCGACCTATATCGACGAAGGGATTGTCTAGTGTTTGGAACGGCTTCAAATCGTGCCTGAGGTGAGGCAATGAACATCCAAAATCCGCCCCGGGCGGGAACCAACGGAACGGGCGGTCGCCGTCGTCCGCCGCGCACGCCCAAAGGTCGCCAGGTCGACCCGCAGGCACTCGACGAGATTCGTGCGCTTCTGACGGACCGGCCGCGCCGCCGCGATCTTCTGATCGAACATCTGCATCTCATTCAGGATCAGTACGGTTATCTTTCTGCTGCGCATCTCGCGGCGCTCGCTTCGGAAATGAAGATGGCGCTGACCGAAGTCTATGAGGTCGCGACTTTCTACGCGCACTTTGACGTCGTGAAGGAAGGCGAGCTGCCGCCGCCGCCGGTTACTGTGCGCGTGTGCAACTCGTTGTCTTGCGCCATGGCCGGCGCCGAAAAACTCATGAAGGAATTGTCGGGCAAGCTCGGGCGCGAGGTTCGCGTCGTGCCTGCGCCTTGCATGGGCGGCTGTGATCGCGCGCCGGTATGTGCGGTCGGACATGTCCAGACATTCAAAGCAACCGTCGATTCCGTAACCAGCGCTGTAAAGGCCAAGCCGCATGCGCGCGCGTGGAATCCCGACGTCGATTTTGCTGCCTATCAAAAAGCGGGCGGTTACACGCTTCTGAAAAGTTGCCTGACTGACAAACGCACGCGCGACGAGCTCATCAAGATCGTGAGCGATGCAGGGCTGCGCGGTCTCGGCGGCGCGGGTTTTCCGACCGGCCGCAAATGGGCGCTCGTGCGCGCGGAGCCGGCGCCGCGCATGTTTGCGGTCAACGCCGACGAAGGCGAGCCCGGCACGTTCAAGGATCGCTATTATCTCGAGCGCGATCCACACCGGTTCATCGAAGGCGTGTTGATCGCCGCCTGGGTGGTCGAGGCGCCCGAGACATATATCTACATCCGCGACGAATATCCCGAGCTTCGGCTGATGCTCGCCGATGAGATCGCCAGGATCGAAAACGCGGGCCTGTCGCCCCACACCAGGCTGCATCTGCGGCGCGGCGCTGGCGCGTATATCTGCGGCGAAGAGTCCGCAATGATTGAATCGATCGAAGGCAAGCGCGGGTTGCCGCGGCATCGTCCGCCTTATGTCGCGCAGGTTGGTCTGTTCGGGCGCCCGACGCTCGAGCAGAACGTCGAGACCATGTTCTGGATCCGCGACATTATCGAGAAAGGCGCCGAGTGGGCGACATCGCAGGGCCGTCACGAACGCAAGGGCTTCCGCAGCTTTTCCGTTTCGGGCCGTGTGAAGAATCCGGGCGTCAAGCTGGCGCCGGCCGGCATCACCATGCGCGAGCTGGTCGACGAATTCTGCGGCGGCATGCAGGACGGTCACGCGTTCAAGGGCTACCTGCCGGGCGGTCCGTCCGGCGGCATCCTGCCCGCATCCATGGCCGATATCCCGCTCGACTTCGGAACCCTCGAAAAATACGGCTGCTTCGTGGGGTCGCACGCGGTTGTGATTCTCTCCGACAAGGACGACATGAAGGCTGCCGCATTGAATCTGATGCAGTTCTTCGAGGATGAGAGCTGCGGCCAGTGCACGCCCTGCCGGGTCGGAACCGAGAAGGCGGCCCAGCTGATGGCCGAGGGCCCATGGAATGTGAAGCTGCTCGAAGAGCTGTCGACCGCGATGCGCGATGCGTCCATCTGCGGGCTTGGCCAGGCGGCGCCGAATCCGTTGTTGTGCGTGGTAAAATACTTTCCGGATGAATTGACCAAGCCATTGGGAAGCTGGTGATCATGGCTGATACAAACGGCAAAGCTGCTCCGGTGAAATTCACGCTCGACGGCAAAGAGGTCGAGGCGTTGCCGGGCGAGACCATCTGGCAGGTGGCCAAGCGGCAGGGCATCGAAATTCCCCATTTGTGCTATTCGCCGGAGCCCGGCTACCGCGCCGACGGCAATTGCCGCGCCTGCATGGTCGAGATCGAAGGCGAGCGCGTGCTCGCCGCCAGCTGCATCCGCAAGCCGTCCGAAGGCATGAAAGTGAAGGCGACCTCCGAGCGCGCCAAGACCGCGCGGCAGATGGTCTTCGAGCTCCTCGTCACAGACCAGCCGGAGCGCGCGACCTCGCATGATCCGCAGTCGAAGTTCTGGAGCTGGGCCGACCGGATGGGCATCGATGTTGCCCGCTTTCCCGAGCGCGAGAAAATGCCGGCGCCCGACCGCAGCCACCCGGCCATGGCGGTCAATCTCGATGCCTGCATCCAGTGCAACCTCTGCGTCCGGGCCTGTCGCGAAGTGCAGGTCAACGACGTCATCGGCATGGCGGGCCGCGGTCACGGCGAGAAGATCGTCTTCGACTTCGATGACCCCATGGGACAATCGACTTGCGTGGCCTGCGGCGAATGCGTGCAGGCCTGCCCGACCGGCGCGCTGATGCCGGCGACTTTGGTCAACGACAAGAACGTCCGGACCGAGTTTCCCGACCGCGAGGTGCACAGCGTGTGCCCTTATTGCGGTGTCGGCTGCCAGCTCACTTATCACATCAAGAACGACAAGCTGTTGTACGTCACTGGCCGCGATGGCCCGGCGAACGAAAACCGCCTCTGTGTGAAGGGCCGTTTCGGCTTTGACTACATCAGCAATCCGCAGCGCCTGACCAAGCCGATGGTGCGCAAGGATGGCGTCGCGAAAGCGGCCGACGACCTGGTCGATCCGTCGAATCCGTTTACGCACTTCCGCGAAGCGACGTGGGAAGAGGCGATGGAGCGCGCGGCTTCCGGTTTGAGAAAAATTCGCGATCGCGATGGTCCGCGCGCGCTGGCCGGCTTCGGTTCGGCCAAGGGCTCGAATGAAGAGGCCTATCTTTTCCAGAAGCTGGTGCGCACCGGCTTTGGCTCGAATAACGTCGACCACTGTACGAGGCTCTGCCACGCCTCGTCGGTGGCGGCGCTGCTGGAAGGCGTTGGCTCCGCCGCGGTGACCGCGACTTTCAACGAATGCAAGAATTCCGACTTCATCATTGTGATCGGCGCCAATCCGACCGAAAACCACCCGGTCGCCGCCACTTTCTTCAAGCAGGCGGCCAAGCGCGGCGCCAAGCTGGTCGTGATGGACCCGCGCGGGCAGGCGCTCAAGCGCCACGCCTGGAAGATGATGCAGTT